>Ga0334893_1000914_pt1 | contig 32958 bp, 25 predicted proteins | sample GraSluR3_MG_5_FD_207218 | JGI IMG/M metagenome (GOLD analysis project Ga0334893, IMG submission 207218) | Sludge microbial communities from methane-producing bioreactor in Wageningen University, Netherlands - Granular Sludge_09_05-R3 | ecosystem: Engineered > Bioreactor > Anaerobic >...
TTACAGAAAAACTTTTGCTTAGTTTCTTAAATTTTGCCGTCTTGCTCCGCTGATAGTGGAACAAGACAACCTCGATTTCGTTGTTAATTTGTTTTTACACATTTCATTATTCAGTTTTCAAGGTACAGTTCGTGCTTGTAGATCTATTGGTTTGATAAGCGAAGATGTTCGCTATGGTGGGCTTGGGAGGACTCGAACCTCCGACCTCACGCTTATCAGGCGTGCGCTCTAACCACCTGAGCTACAAGCCCATAAAACTCATAGTGTAGAATTTTTAGTCTCCTTAGAAAGGAGGTGATCCAGCCGCACCTTCCGATACGGCTACCTTGTTACGACTTCACCCCAGTCATTGATTTCGCCTTAGGTAATCTATTGATCGACCAACTTCGGGCGCCCCCAACTTCCGTGGTGTGACGGGCGGTGTGTACAAGACCCGGGAACGCATTCACCGCAGCATTCTGATCTGCGATTACTAGCAACTCCGACTTCATGTAGGCGAGTTTCAGCCTACAATCCGAACTGGGGTCGGTTTTGAAGATTTGCTCCACTTCACAGTATTGCGTCTCGTTGTACCGACCATTGTAGCACGTGTGTAGCCCAGGACATAAGGGGCATGATGATTTGACGTCATCCCCACCTTCCTCCGAGTTATCCCCGGCAGTCTCATTAGAGTGCCCAACTGAATGATGGCAACTAATGACAAGGGTTGCGCTCGTTGCGGGACTTAACCCAACATCTCACGACACGAGCTGACGACAACCATGCACCACCTGTCTCCTCTGCCCCGAAGGGAAGACCCGGTTAGGGATCGGTCAGAGGGATGTCAAGCCCTGGTAAGGTTCTTCGCGTTGCTTCGAATTAAACCACATGCTCCGCTGCTTGTGCGGGTCCCCGTCAATTCCTTTGAGTTTCACACTTGCGTGCGTACTCCCCAGGCGGAACACTTAATGCGTTAACTGCGGCACCGAAGTCTTTAAACCCCGACACCTAGTGTTCATCGTTTACGGCGTGGACTACCAGGGTATCTAATCCTGTTTGCTCCCCACGCTTTCGTGCCTCAGTGTCAGTTACAGTCCAGAAAGTCGCCTTCGCCACTGGTGTTCCTCCTAATATCTACGCATTTCACCGCTACACTAGGAATTCCACTTTCCTCTCCTGCACTCAAGTCTCACAGTTCGCAAGGCTAACAATGGTTAAGCCACTGCCTTTCACCCCACGCTTACAAGACCACCTACGCACTCTTTACGCCCAATAATTCCGGATAACGCTCGCCCCCTACGTATTACCGCGGCTGCTGGCACGTAGTTAGCCGGGGCTTCCTCCAAGGGTACCGTCATTTGTTTCTTCCCCAAGGACAGAGCTTTACGACCCAAAGGCCTTCATCGCTCACGCGGCGTTGCTGCATCAGGCTTTCGCCCATTGTGCAATATTCCTCACTGCTGCCTCCCGTAGGAGTTTGGACCGTGTCTCAGTTCCAATGTGGCAGATGAACCTCTCAGTTCTGCTACTGATCGCAGCCTTGGTGAGCCGTTACCTCACCAACTAGCTAATCAGACGCAGGCCCATCCCATACCGATAAATCTTTGGCCAAAGAGCCATGTGACTCGATGGCATTATGAGGTTTTAATCCCGATTTCTCGAGGCTATCCCTCTGTATGGGGCAGGTTGCCTACGCGTTACTCACCCGTCCGCCGCTTTCCGTTTACTTCACTTGTCCGAAAACGCACTCCATAAACTTCTCGCTCGACTTGCATGTGTTAGGCACGCCGCCAGCGTTCATCCTGAGCCAGGATCAAACTCTTAAAATATGGTATTTAAGGATCCGTTAGAATCCGTTAAACCAAAGTTGTTCTTGCTCATTTTGAACCGCTTTCGCGCTTCGCTTTTTTTCTTATCTCTAAGAATTATTGTTTTTAAGAAATTGTACTTTTAGACCCTCATCACGGTTTCCCATGATGAATTTCTTACCAATCTTTGTGATTGATTGTACATTTAGTCTTTCTTATGGAAACCCTCTCGGGCTCCCTTTGACTAAATTTCTACACTATGAAGTTTTCAAGGTTCACAAGGGTTTTTGACGCCCCTGTTTCCGCCCGGTCTCCCGTGGCGGCAAGTTATATAATACTATCTGGTATACCTGATGTCAACATGTTTTTTCTCTTTTTTCTCTATTTCTTTTTCCTCCCCCGGAAAGGGCCAAAAAACCGACTCAATTTAACTTTTGCGCAAGTTCATTCTCTTTATTCGACAACTAAGTATCCATTTTGGCTTCCTTACCCGTTGCCATCTTTTTCCTATCAATGGTAAAATCGTATATCCGTTATAGCGCATCTGAATCGCTGTTTCAACGTTTCGATCAACCTATATGGAGGAGAAGGAAAATGAAAAAATTATTGGTTCTATTGTTGGCATTCACCCTAGTCTTTGCCTTTGCTGCTTGCGGAGGAGGAACGGAGCCGGAGGTAGAAGGTCCCGAAACCCCGGATGTCTTTGAAATGCCCGCAGACCTAGCCGCTTTTGTAGACGCGGAACTAGCCGTTATTGCCGAAATTGGCGAAGCCATATCCGGAGAATGGGCAGACCAGCATGCAGAGTTGGTGGCCGCCGGGGATGGACAAGACAACGATCTCTATTGGGCTTTGAAGCCCACCCTGGATGATTTCCGCGTGGAAAGCGGTGCCTACTATGTATATTGCATGGTGCCGGATGAAAACGGAGATTATCTCATTACCGTGGATGGTTCAGAAGAACCTGACGACTGGATGGTCAACTACGGCTTCGAAGTACAATTTGCCGAAGCCTGGGATGGGGAAGTGGCAGCAGCCCGTTCCGGTTGGGACGATGATGTACCCATTTGGTCTTGCTTTGCCCCCGTATACAACAGTGCAGGTGAAGTAGTGGCTATCGTAGGCATTGATATGCCTTGTGAAATTTTGGAGAACTATCCGGAATGGAATAGAGACCGGGATGAATGGAACGGCCTGGAAGAATAACCAATGAGGTGAATAACCGAGAAGCTATAACCGGAAAAGAAAGACGAGCCTGCTCATGGGCTCGTCCTTTTGTATGATTTGTACTGCCAACCATAGAATCCTTCTTGCTATATTGCTCAATAAGCAAACGGCTGGCGACACACCGAAACTCCTGGTCCGTTTACCAACTCCTATTCTTTTACTACTCCCAGCTTTCGTACGATGGCCTTTTCAATCTCTACCATGGCAAAAATCAGCAAGCCGGATAATACCGGCAAACCCCAACCCATAATGTCCAAGGGGACCGACATGAACAAGAAATTCATCACTGGCAGATAGGTGAATACCAACTGGAAAAAGATTAAAATCAAAATCACATAGAAAACAATCCGATTCCCGAAGAATTCCTTCGTTAATGCAGGCTGTATGATCTGACGACAGTTCAACAAATAGAAGAGTTCACAAAGTACCAAGGTATTCACCGCAACGGTTCTGGCGTATTCCAAATCTGCTCCCTGCTCTTTCCAGTACAGGAATGACAGCAAGGTAAAAATTCCCGCCACCACGGAGACCACAAAAATTCGAAAAGCAAAATACTTACTTATAATAGGTTCTTTGGCGTCTCTGGGTGGCCTTTTCATGGTGATTTTTTCCATGGGCTCAAATGCCAGAGACAGTGCTAATGTTACCGCAGTAATCATGTTAATCCACAGTATCTGTGGTGCGGTAATGGGCATGCTGAACCCTAAAAATATGGCTAGCATTATGCCAACAGCCTCTGCTCCGTTGGTGGGCAATATAAATAGAAGGGTTTTTCGAATGTTAGCGTAGATTGTTCGGCCTTCTTCCACCGCATGCACGATAGAAGCAAAGTTATCATCCACCAATACCATGTCGGAAGAATCCTTGGAAACCTCCGTTCCCTTGATCCCCATGGCAATCCCCATATTGGCTCTCTTTAGTGCAGGAGCATCATTTACACCATCTCCCGTCATGGCACAGATTCCACCGTTCTCCTGAATGGCTTTCACAATTCTCAGCTTGTGTTCCGGACTGGTTCGAGCGAAAATATGGCAGGTTTTCACTTCTTCTCGTAGTTGTTCGTCAGACATATCCTCCAATTGGCTACCCACCAGAGATACTTCCCCATCGCCAATACCCAATTCCTTTCCGATACTCATGGCTGTTAGAGCATGGTCCCCGGTAATCATCTTTACATCGATTCCCGCCTCCCTGCATTGTCGAACAGCCTCGATGGCTTCCTCTCGAGGTGGGTCAATGAGTCCAAAAACTCCCAGGAAGATAAGCTGGCCCTGTAGGTCCTCGTGGGTTAAGTGGGTCTTTTTTGCTTTCAGCGGGATATAAGCGGCCCCCAGCATGCGTTGCCCCTGGCTGGCCCCCTCTCCAATCTTGCCTTCCCAAAATGAATGATCCAGCGGTTCTTCCTGATCTTCTCGCATTTGCTTTTGGCACAATTCCATGACTCGCTCCGGAGCACCGTTTACAAACACGTAGTATTCTCCATCGATGAAATTTTCTGTGGCCATGTACTTGTAATTGGAATCAAAGGGGATGGAATATACTCGATCCGGCATCCACTGCCGTTTGTTTACATCCCCTTTCATGGCCAGAACCTTCAGGGCTCCCTCGGTAGGCGCACCTGTCAGTTCCCATTCTCCATTATCCAATTTGTTTATTTCCGAATCATTGCACAGCCAAGCGCTTTCCAACATACGGTTCAAGGCGAAATCCGACCATTGATTATCACATCCCTGCTGGCACAGGATTTCTCCCTCCGGAGAATAACCGGATCCTTCTACACGATAGACACTTTTTGCCGTAAAAACAGAAACCGCCGTCATTTCATTCTTTGTCAAGGTTCCTGTTTTATCGGAGCAAATCACCGTTACCGCTCCCAAGGTCTCTACCGAAGGCAATCGCCTTACAATGGCATTTCTACGAGCCATTTTCTGGACACCGATGGCCAAGGTGATGGTCATAATGGCGGGTAGCCCTTCCGGTATGGCCGCCACCGCAATTCCGATAACCGTGGTGAATATCTCTGCCCAAGGTATGTCTCTCAAGAAATATCCATACAAAAATACAAGAATAGAAACCACGATAATCACCACCGAGATTCCCTTGCCGAATTGATTGATTTTTTGAATCAAGGGTGTTTCGATATCTTGAGTGGTGCTAATCATGGTGTTGATTTTACCCAATTCTGTTTCCAAAGCAGTGGCTACCACTACGCCCATACCCGAACCGTTTCGCACAGTAGTCCCCATATATGCCATAGAGGTTCGGTCTCCCAGCTCGGCATCCTCCTCCACCGGCTCGATAAATTTCATCACCTCTTCTGCTTCACCGGTGAGAGAAGCCTCTTCCACCCGCAAACTAGCACTGTCAATAATCCGAAGATCCGCCGGAATTTTGTCTCCCGGCTTCACATATACGATATCCCCGGGAACCAGCAAAGTGGCATCCATTTCCTTCTTCTTTCCATCCCTTACCACCGTAGCGCTTGATGACATCATCTTGCGTATACTGTCAAGGGCTTTCTCGGCCTTCCCTTCCTGGATAAAGCCGATGACGGAGTTGATGATGACCACTCCCAAGATTACACCCATATCTACCCAATGCTGGAGAATCCCGGTGATAAGAGCTGCTACCAACAAAACATAGATTAGCGCATTATGAAACTGGGCTAAAAATACCATAATCGGGCTCTTCTTTTTTGCTTCCGGCAGTTTGTTCTCGCCGTATTGGTCTAGACGCTCTTTTGCCTCCCCCTGGGACAGCCCCTCTTTGGAAGTGCCGAATTCCTCTAATACCGCCGGCACATCGATGCTTTCCCAAGCCATCCGCTGGTTTTGCGAACTTCTCTCGATTGTGTCGCTCATGATTTCCCCTTTCTGATACCAATACCGATTTAATCCATCCATTACATCCTCTGAACCTATTACTGATTCGAGGACGGATATGGCATATCTACTATGGTTAACACTTCCTTAATATCACTGATATTGTAGTGGGCCAGATGATACCTGGCGGCATCCCCAATGGCCACACAGTGCATTTTAGCCGCCAATGCCGCTAGCACGCCTGCCTTAGCATCCTCTACCACCAAACAATGTTCCGGATCCACTCCCATATAACTGGCAGCATTTAGAAACACCTCCGGATGGGGCTTGGCTCTGGTAATATTGTTTCCGTCAGCCACTGCATCAAATTCGTTTTGGATTCCCAGTCGTTCCAAAATAAGAGGCGCATTCTTACTGCTGGAACCAATGGCCATCTTGAGTCCTCTCTCTTTCACACCGTCCATCACTTCACGAACCCCTGGAGAAAGATCCTTTGGTGTAATATTCTCCAACAATTCTTTGAAACGGGTATTTTTTTGTTGCAACAATTGAGTCTTTTGATCCGGTGTCAAATGAACAGGGTAGTCTCTCAGTAATATTTCCAGACTTTCACCGCGACTTATCCCTCGTAACCGATTGTTGATTCCGTCGTCGAAAGGAATGCCCAGTGCGTGTGCCAATTCCGCCCAAGCTTCCCGATGAAATCTGTCGGTGCTGCATATAACTCCATCCAGGTCAAATATTACGGCCTTGTAATTCATCTTACTCCCTCCTAATTTACATCCGTGGTATGGCCAATTCATCTTGAAGGCAGTATGCCTCCCCATATACTATAATCGATATTTCTTCCCCCTTTTCCAATGTGAATCGGCAGGTATCTTGATCTACCCAGATGGCTAGCCGCCGATTGCGATAACAAATTTTAAATGAATATGCTTCCCACTTGTCCGGCAATATGGGATGGAATGAAATTCCGGAGTCCTTCAAACGAAAACCGCCGAATCCATGGACAATTCCCATATAACTGCCTCCCATATTGGCCGTATGGATGCCATCCTTGGTATTCCCAAGCAGGTCCAAGAGATCCACTTTAATCGCTTCTCCAAAATAGGCTACCGCCTTTTCTTTCATGCCAAGCCTAGCAGCCATGATACTAAATATGCATCGTGATAGGGAAGAATCATGGGTGGTTCTTTTTTCATAGTAATCATAGGAATTTCGAATAACTTCTTCCGGTTGCGCATCCTCCAAAATAAAATGAGCCAACACCGTGTCTGCCTGCTTGCAAATTTGATGACGATAAAGATTCAGGGGATGGTAATGAAGAAGCAACGGTGTCTTGTCTTTTTGGAACACCTCGGGAACCCATTCACTTTTCTTCAAAAAGGAATCATCCTGTGGATTGATTTTTAAATTGTCATCATAGGGGAGATACATGTTGTCTGCCACCAGACGGAACTCATCTAAATCCTGTGGCGTCAATTTTAAACGGTGAATCAATTCTTGCATTTCCGCTGCATCTTGAAATATTTCATAAGTTTTCACCGCCCACCTCAAATGATATTGGGCTAATACATTGGTATAATAATTGTTGTTTACGATACAAGTGTATTCATCCGGTCCGGTGACATCATTAATGTGAAATTCACCTTTATAATAGTTAGCTACATCCACCCAAAGACGTGCGGTTTCAAAAAGAATCTCGGCACCCTTTGCTTTCATAAAATCCTGATCATCTGTGGCCAAATAGTAAGCGATAATGGAATAGGCCACCGCTCCATTAATATGATACTGGGCAGATCCTGCCGGGAAGTATCCGGAACATTCGCTGCCATCAATGGTCCGCCAAGGATATAGAGCGCCTTTATGGTGTCCCAAAATTCGAGCATTTTCCCGAGCCGCTTCCAAGGTTTGATATCGAAACTCAATCAAATATTTCGAAATCTCCGGATTGGTCACCGTAAAAAATGGCTGAATATACATTTCGGAATCCCAAAAATAATGGCCTTCGTACCCCTCCCCGCTCAGGCCTTTAGGGGCAATACTGCCATGGGCATCTTTTCCAGCCGACTGAATCAACTGATACAAATTATACCTCAGTGCCAAATCCGATTCCGGATCTCCATGTATTTCGACGGAGCAATTTTTCCAGTACTCAGACAAATATTCCTCCTGTCGCCGATACAATTCCGGTAGTGTGGTGGCGATGGCCCGGTCCATTTCATAATAGGCTCGTTCCTTACAATTGCCGTGACGTACCGAATCACAAAATACGCAGAACTTTGTCAGTGTGAGGGTTTCATTCTTCGGTACTGTTGGTCGATACACGCATATCGCGGTATTTTCACTGACAAAAAACTCCGGGGTTACTTCGGCAGAAAGCACATTCTTTACACCGCTATATACCTGTAGTCCCGACCGGGTGGTAATAGCCCCTATGTAGGAACCTCCATCTCGGATTTCACAGTTGGTGGGGTTAATACATCTCTCGCAAAAATTAGCCGTCCTGGGATCCGCGGGATCCGAAAAATTCTCTACATCTACATCATGAGAGGACTCCAAAACCAACTCTCCTGAAAAATTCAAAGGCGTGACTTGATATTCAATGGTAAACAAAGAAGGCTGATGAAAGGATGTCATTCTGGTAATCTTCAGTAATATTTCCTTCCCCAAAGGAGACTGCCAGTGTACCTCTCGAATGGTAACTCCCCGGTCCATATGAAGAGAAATTTTACGTGAAAGAGTTTTTCCCGTAAACATGCTAAAAGGTTCCCCTTCTAGGAACAACTTGATGGTTTGGGTGTTGGCCACATCTACCATGAATTGTTTGCTTTCAATAAACCCATAAAGCCGTTCCGGATGAGACACTTCCGCCTCATCATAGAATCCATTAATATATTGACCTCTTATAAATTCCAACCCCTCGGGGTATTCTTCCTCCAGATCGTATCGAACCCCAATGTATCCATTGGCATTATGGAAAAGTGCTTCATTCAATTGAATGTGATACTCGTCCAGCGGGAAGTTTTCAATTTCATGAACAAAGCCTTCTTTTTTCATAGATATTCCTCTCATCCATCCATCTCAGCAAAGCGACCCAGCAAGTTCCTCATGGATCTCCAGGATTTCAACCGATAACGAGCACATGTCTTGTGAAGTCCGATTTTAACGGGATACCCATCTTTTGGCAATACAGAAAATAGATGTTCATCCGTGGCATCGTCCCCGGCTCCTAACACGAAGTCATAAATCCCCTCGCTTAACAGCTTACTGGCTACCTGCCCTTTGTTTACCTTGTTGTCCTTGATTTCCAAAACCTTGTTACCCTCTTGAAGCTCCAGATTGGATGTTTTAATCATGCCATGTAAGGTTTCTCTCAATTCATTAATTTTAAGGGTTACCATATCCGGATCACATTGTCTATAATGTAATACCAGCGAATATTCCTTATCTTCTATGAAGGCCCCGGGCATGTAGTCCGCATATAGTTCCATAATAGGTAAAATGGATTTTTTCCAACGATTCGATACCACCGTGGTTTTCTTCCACTCCTTATTAACAGGCTCCCGATACCAAAGACCGTGAGAAGCCACCAAGTGAATGTCCGGTAGAAATCCAAACCATTCCTCCAACGTGTTTCGATCTCTGCCGGATGTTAATACCAGGGTATTCTTTGAATCGTTCCCCAACCGCTCTAATGTTCGTAGCAGCTCCGTATCCGGCTTGGCTTGTTCCGGAAGCGGCTTAAAGCCGGTCAGCGTGCCGTCATAATCCAAAAATAAACATCTTTTTTCTGCTTTTCCGTAATCTCTTTCAATGGACTCCATATGTTTTTCTAGGCGGATCTCCGGAGCACGGCTGGCATTTTCCGCTGCTCTTCGATGTAGCGCATGCACAAACTCGTCCGCCCAAAAGTGTAAATTGTAATTTTTAATTCGTTTTCGCATGGTTCGAACACGGGATATTTTTTCCTCTTCCGGCATTTCCAATGCTTGCTTGATTCCTTGGGCAATTCCCTTGCGATGATTAGGATTTACGATAACCGCTTCTACCAGTTGACTGGCAGCTCCTGCCGTTTCACTGAGTACTATCATTCCTTTTGCGTCCGTTCTGGCGGCCAGATACTCCTTGGCTACCAGATTCATACCATCTCTCAAGGGGGTAACCAGAAGCACGTCCGCATGGCGATAATAGTTAATTAACTCTTCTTGAGAGAAAGAGCGAAAGAAAAACCATATGGGCATCCAATGCAAGGTCCCAAATTCTCCGTTGGTTTCACTCACCGCTTCTTTAATTTGCCGAAGCAAATCATCGTAAGTATCCAATATTTCCCGGGAAGGGGCCACAATTAAAATAAATCGTACCTTTCCCCGATATTCTGGGTTGTTTTCCAGAAATTCCTTAAATGCATAAATACGTTCCGGGATTCCCTTCGTATAATCCAACCGATCCACAGACAAAATGAGCTGCATATCCCCTTCTTCCTCTAGCTCAGTCAGCTCCTGGCACAAGGACGGATTCCCCGGATGTTGGTCAAATCGTTGATAGTCAATGCCCATAGGAAATGCTTCCACGAAGATCCTCCGACCCTCGTATTCAATCACGTTAAAATGATCCTCTGCACCCAAAATTCGCCGGGTGCTATTTAAAAAATGGCGGACATAGTCATGGGTGTGAAAGCCAATTAAGTCCGCTCCCAGAAGTCCGGTTAATATTTCCTCACGCCAAATAAGCAGGCGGAATATTTCGAAGGATGGAAAAGGGATATGCAGAAAGAAACCCACCTTGGCCTCCGGATAGTTCTCCTTTACCAGGTTGGGAAGCAACATCAGCTGATAATCGTGGATCCAAACCAAGGCATCCTCCACCATGAAAGGCTGTGCCGCTTCGTAAAAACGATGATTCACATTTTGATAATCTTGCCAGGTTGCTTCATCGTACTCCGTGATAGAAGTAAAGTAGTGGAACAAGGGCCAAATGGTTCCGTTGGAAAAACCATAATAGTACCCATCAATTTCTTTTTCGGAAAGAAACACCGGAACACATTGGTATTCGCTGAGAAGGGTTTCTCGAATACTGCTTTTTTCTTCCTGGGTCAATTCTTCTTCCGGAATTCCCGGCCATCCCACCCAAACACTGTCTGCTTGTTGATGGTAAGACTTTAAACCCGTAGACAATCCTCCAATGCTTTCTTGGTATTGCAACTTGCCATTTTCCCGTTTCACCGTCACTGGCAAACGGTTTGATATAATAATCGACCGACTCATTGTTATCACCTCCCGCCATTATTTTTGGCCATTTGATTTCACGGATCGGTCCTTTGTAGTATACCACAAATTCGCTTCTCTTTCTATGGCTTCTTCTACAAAGAACCCCGGTTTACGTCTCTTTCCTTCGTTTTTTTGTTGAATTTTCAATCCTCGTCTCCATATATCCCGCAGCAACTCCAGCGCCCTTTTCGTTGACATCTCTCCACGGTATGTTATAATTATGCTGTGACAAAGTTACCAAGTCACCGAAATTATCATTACTTATTTCTTAGTTTTAAGGAGGAATTATTATGGGTAGAAAAATCCCAATGTGGCAAGTGTTGCTGGTATTCCTATTCACCATCGCAGCGCTTGTTTACTCCATGTTCTTTACAGATTATATGGAATTGCATGTTCCATTGATCTGCTCCGCAGCTGTGGCCGCTATTGTGGCGGTATTAAACGGTTACAAGTGGAGTTTTCTGGAAGCAGGTATCCTGGCTTCCATTAACCGCTCCATGCAGGCCATGTTAATCCTAATGGTTGTAGGCTTATTGATTGGTTCCTGGATTGCCGGCGGTGTGGTTCCAGCCATGATCTATTATGGGCTTATGATTCTGAAACCCGGCATCTTCCTATTCGCCGGATGCATTATCTGTAGTATCGTAGCCTTGTCTACCGGTTCTTCTTGGACCACTGCAGGCACCATCGGCGTGGCCTTAATCGGTGTAGGAATGGGCCTGGGTATCAGCCCTGCCATGACCGGAGGAGCGATCGTATCCGGTGCGTATTTCGGAGACAAGATGTCCCCCTTATCCGACACCACAAATTTAGCCCCTGCTATCGCAGGAAGTAATTTGTTTGACCATATTCGTCATATGGTATGGACTGTTACACCTTCTTTGATTATTGCTTTGATTCTGTTCGGTATTCTGGGAGCCGGACATGCCGACAAAGCTGTCGACATGTCCAACGTGGAAATGATTATGGGTGGAATGAAGGAGGAGTTCAACATCAACCCGGCTCTGTTGATTCCCCCGGTAGTTGTTATCGTTATCGTTGCATTGAGGCTTCCTGCCTTACCCGGCTTGCTTGGCGGCGTTCTATTAGGCTGCATCGCAGGCGGTATCTTCCAGGGTGTTGCTTTAAAAGATTGGTTCAGCATCCTTCACTATGGATATGAATCCTCTTCTGAAATTCCGGATATCTATGACTTACTCTCTCGTGGCGGCATGGACTCCATGCTGTGGACAATCAACTTGATTATCTGTGCTATGTGCTTCGGTGGTGTTATGGATGCTTCCGGCATGTTGGGTAGCCTGGCCAAAGCCTTATTGAAGGTGGCAAAGGGTACCGGTTCTTTGGTAACCATCACAGTAATAAGCTGTATTACCATGAATGTCATCGCTGCAGACCAATATCTGGCTATCATTCTTCCCGGTAGAATGTACAAGGAAGCCTATGAAGACAGAAGACTGCGACATAAGAATCTTTCTAGAGTACTGGAAGATTCCGGAACCATGACTTCTTCCCTGGTTCCTTGGAACACTTGCGGAGCCACCATGACCTCCTTCTTAGGAGTAGCCCCTTGGGGTGCCGGTGGTGGTTATGGAATGTATGCTTATCTGAACCTACTGAATCCATTGGTGTCTATTTTCTACGGATTCACGGGAATCTCCATGGAGAAAATGAGCGACGAAGAATATGCCAAAGTTCTGGCAGAAAGAGAAGAAGAAAGAGAAGCCGCTCTAAAAACCTTAGAAGCCTAATCCTTCTTAGCTACCATCACAAACCGGAGCAGTCAACCTGCTCCGGTTTTTACTTGCAGTATTACGTATGCTTTCCCTTCTAACTTCTCCCATTGCTCCACCGATTTTTCTTCAGGACAGGGCGCTATTCGTTGCCATTTCCCTGATTTTATACTATAATCACTTTAATGTGTATGTAGTATCTATATGATAGGAGACACTATGGGATCCCTTCGTGACGCCATCCGCACTCACAAATATTTGAAATTCAGCTTGTTGGTGGGAGCCAACGCGGCTTTTCTCTATGCTATATATTTTATTATCAAAAATTTTGATTTGGTCTGGGGTACCTTCTGGGGCGGGGTGTCCAGTTTTATGACGGCCCTCACACCCCTATGGATCGGATTACTCATCGCATATATCATCAGTCCTTTGGTGGATTTTATCGATGGTTTTATCGGAAGATTGTCAGTTCGCCCTCCGGATAAAATATTTTTTGCAGGACGCCATCGAAAAGCTCGCTATTTGCTGAGCATATTGGTATCCTTACTTTTGATTTTCGCCATCCTATTTATGTTGGTCTACGGCCTTTCCGTCATGATTATCGGCAACATTATGGTGGATGGCATCGCTGCTGCCATCAACAGCATCATTGAATATACCAAATCCTACGAAACCGTTTTGGAAAACTGGGTCAATAATTTACCGGAAGGGCAATTGTCTGACCGCCTCCAGGAAATGGCACAAACCATCGTAAACTGGCTGGCGGAAAACTTTAATACCCAGGATGTGGTGGACTTTGTGGTAGGGCTGGGGGGCGGAATCGTCAACATAGTGTTAGGAGTGATTGTGTCCATCTATCTGCTTTATGATAGAAAACTGTTTGTAGACATGGCACAAAAATTCTTAGGATTGATATTCCCCTCCCGTTTTAACCATTCCTTAAATGGGACACTGCAAGAAGTGAATCAAGTTTTCTCTCGATTTATTCGGGGTGCTTTGCTGGACGCAGTCATTGTAGGGGTAATATCTTCTATTGTTCTTTCCATTATTGGATTGGAGTTTAGTGTCTTTATCGGATGTTTTGCCGGGCTTTGCAATGTCATTCCCTATTTTGGTCCCATTATGGGTATGATTCCTGCATTTATCGTGGGGACCTTCACCGACGGGATATGGATGGGCCTTTTTGCGGTTCTCGCCCTGTTCCTTCTCCAACAAGTGGATGCCAATTTGATTTATCCCAGAGTGGTGGGGTCCCAGACGGGGCTTCATCCCCTCTTTGTTCTGATCTCCGTTACCTTTGCCGCCTACTTCGGCGGTATCGTCGGCATGTTAATTGCCGTTCCCATAGTGGGAGTGTTGCGTATTTTTGTCATTCGTTGGGTGGATGCCCTGGAGTATAAACGGACTTCTCAGAAAGAATGCCCAGACAAAGAAGAGAAGCCATCCCCCGATGGCAGGGAATAGCCCTCAGGGGATAACCCTCTTGTCGTAATCTCTTCATATAAACAACAAAGCCTCTCACTATGGACTTGATGGAAATCGCCCATGGTGGAGGCTTTTTATATGTTACATCTATTTTGGCAGGCTAGTCGCTTTCCACAATGGTTCCCATGGTTCCGGCCAACCCTTCCGTGCCTTTGCTTAATGCTGTAATAATGGCCCGTTTCCCCGGCCTACCTTTCACAAACTTCACGGCCGCCCTTACCTTAGGAAGCATACTGCCCGGTGCAAAGTGATCTTCCTCAATGAGTTTTTCCAATTGGCTCACCTTGATGTGATGAATGGGTTCCTGACTCGGTGTATTAAAATCAATATATGCGTGTTCCACCTCAGTTAAAATCATTAGAATGTCTGCATCCAACATTTCCGCCAATAGCTCTGCTGCAAAATCTTTATCAATTACAGCAGGCACTCCTTCCAAGCTACCATCCTCTTTCCGAATAACCGGGATTCCGCCTCCGCCACAAGTAATCACCACTGCTTGCTGGGAAAGGTCTCTTACCGATTGGATTTCCACGATATCCACCGGTATAGGAGATGCCACCACACGACGATATCCTCTTCCGGCGTCCTCTTTCATCACGTACCCGGTTTCCGATGCAATTTTCGTTGCCTCCTCCTTGCTGTAAAAGGGCCCGATGGGTTTGGTTGGATTTTGAAAGCAAGGATCTTCTTCATTCACCACCACTTGTGTAACTAAGGTTACCACGGGAAGTTCCAGACCTCGACCTCTTAATTCTTGCCCCAACCCTTGTTGAATATGATACCCAATATACCCTTGCGACATGGCTCCACATACATCGAAGGGCATGGGAGGCGTCACCATTTTTGCCGCTTCCGATGCTAATACAATACGTCCCACTTGGGGTCCGTTCCCATGGACTAACACCATTTCATATCCCTGTTCCTTGATGTGTGCAACGTATCGGCTAGTGTTTTTCACCATCTCTAACTGAGCCTCTGCGGTGGCAGGTCCTGAACCGGACTGCAACGCATTCCCCCCTAAAGCAACCACTATTTTTTTTCCATTTCCCATACACATTCTCCCATTCTTAACTGATGTCACTAAGATTTCTATATGATATGATTCCTTACTTTCTCTATTTCGCTTTTCCTTACAAATCCTCCCGATAAACAGGGCAACTCATACAACGCGGACCCCCACGTCCTCGAGACAATTCTGAAGATGGCACCGTCAAAACTTTGATGCCTTTCTTGTCCAGCAAATCATTGGTTACATAGTTCCTTTCATAAGTCACCACCGTACCGGGGGCGATGGCCAGAGTATTTGACCCATCATTCCATTGCTCTCTTTGGGCCGCCATTTTATCCTCTCCGCCACAACGAATTAATTCCACCGCTGGAAGGGCCAGTTCTTTTTTCAATATTTCCACCAGGGTGTCCTGCATTCCTGAAAAATGGGGACGACCCTCTCGATCCAACACCACTTCATAAATTTGTAGTGGACCTTCAATTTCCGGATGTATGGTAAATTTATCAAAATCCACCATGGTGAATACGGTGTCTAGATGCATGAATGCCCGGGATTTCGGAATGTCAAAAACCAATATTTTATGAAATCCCGAAGACTTTAGAATCTTCTCAGCGAACCTCTCAATCCCAGCTGCTGTTGTGCGTTGGGATAGTCCAATACCCACTACATCCTTGGATAGAATGAGAATGTCCCCTCCTTCAATGGAATATGCCGCGTCATAATCGTACCAAAGATTGGTTCCTTCCGGCGCAAAATCGCTATTATATCTGTACATATATTCCAAGAGCAAGGCTTCTCTTCGCCGGGCTACCGTACTCATATGATGTACCGCTACACCATTTCCCACGCAAGCTCCGGGATCTCGGGTGAAGTACAAATTGGGCATGGGATCGGTATAATAGGGATATCCGGATGCAATAAAATCCGCCAAGGACCCGGAGTCGATTTTCCCCACATCTTTCTTCTTCACACCGGATATGACTTTGCTTACCATGTCTTTCGGCGTCATATTCATTAAATATTCATATATGGCTTCTTTTGCCGCCTCGGAATAAAGATTGCTCTCTTCAATAAACTGTTTTACAAAGGTTTGACGAATGGCACTATCTACCAAGGCTTTCGCTGTTTCCTCTACATAATAGACTACTTCCACCCCATTTTGACGTAGCACATTCGCAAAGCAATCATGCTCCTGCTGAGCCACCTTCAAATAGGGAATATCATCAAACAACAGCCTTTCAAAATTGTCGGGAACCAGCCCTTCAATCTCCCGATCCAGTCGATGAAGAAGCACCTTATTCAACTTCCCAATCTCGGAATAATTGTGTACGCCCAGTGTCATAACACACTCCTTTCCATAGGTAGGTCCACGGTTCGCCAGCTGCCTTATCCTATGGTTGCCACAATGACCGCTTTAATGGTATGCATCCTATTCTCTGCTTCATCGAAAACTTTGGAGTGCCTGGAACGAAACACTTCATCCGTCACTTCCCGGATATCATACCCCAACTCTTGTTGCGTCTTGGCCATAGTCGTTTCGAAATCGTGGAAAGAAGGCAGGCAATGGAGGAAAATCACATCCGGATTTTCGGTATTATCCAACATTTCCTCCGTCACTTTATACGGGGTCAGCAAAGCCACTCTTTCCGGAATTTCTTTCTCTTCCCCCATGGAAGCCCATACATCTGTGTAAATCACATCTGCGCCTTTTAAGCACCCTTTATCGGACGAGATTTCTATAGTGGCCCCTGTTTTCTGGCATACCTCTTTCGCCGAAGATAATACACTTTGATCAATTTCACTGGCCAATTCATCCGGGCCATATGCCACAAAATGCATGCCCATTTTGGCACATCCGTACATCCAGGCATAGCTCATATTGTTTCGGATATCTCCACAAAAAACCACCTTCACTTTGGAAAGAGGTTTGTTCACGTGCTCTTCAATGGTCATCAAATCCGCTAAAATTTGTGTGGGATGGTCCACATCCGTCAACCCATTCCAAACCGGTACACCGGCATGAAGAGCCAAGTTCTCCACCACACTCTGGTGATATCCCCGATACTCAATGCCATCATAGAAACGGCCCAACACTTTGGCAGTATCTTCCAAGGATTCCTTTTTCCCCATCTGTGAACTACTACTATCGAGAAAAGTGACATGGGCCCCTTCATCCAGGCACGCTACTTCAAAAGCGCATCTGGTGCGAGTTGAAGTCTTCTCAAACAGTAAAACTACGTTTTTACCCCTCAGAATCTCTTGTCTCACACCAGCTCTTTTCTTTGCCTTTAAATCGTGTGACAAGTCCAGAAGATAACGAATTTCTTCTGGTGTAAAGTCCATGAGAGTCAGAAAACTTCTTCCTTTTAAGTTAATTCCCATAAATAATCACTCCTTTTCCCCAAAAATACTGTAAGTTACCACAAAAACTATACCACTTTGAAAAAAAGGTGTCAACGAACTGACACCTCTTTTTCTCCGTGGTATTGATAATATGTAGTTTCGATTCTTCCGTTATACAATTTGCGTCTTCGATTGGCAGGCCTGCCCAACAGCTTCTGCTCCAAATCCCTATCGCTGGTGATTAAGAACAAAGACCAGGTGGGATTGCCTTCCATGAATGTTCGTAACCCATCATAGACTGCTTGAATGCTTTTTTTGTCTCCGATACGTTCCCCATATGGGGGATTGGTAATAAGAATCCCCTGTTTCTCTCCCGTAGTAAGCTTCTTCACATCCTGAACGCCAAATTGGATCACATGATCCACGCCGGCTTCTTCGGCATTCTGCAAAGCAGCCTCCACTGCCTTGGGATTCAAATCAAATGCCTGTATCTGAAGATCCTGTTGTAGGATTCCTTCGAAGGCCTTCTTCCTTTCTTCCTTCCATAGCGCCTTGGGTATTTCCTCCCATTCCTCTCCTTGAAAGGTTCGATTTAACCCGGGAGGAATTTGCAAACCCAACATGGCCGCTTCAATAACAATGGTTCCCGAGCCGCAACAAGGGTCTACTAAAATGCGATCCTTATTCCAAAAGCTCAGCTGTACTAAGGCGGCTGCCAAAGTCTCCTTGATAGGTGCTTCCACATCCGAGACCCGATAACCCCTCTTATGTAATCCAGGGCCGGTGGTATCCATGGTGAGAGTGGCTCTATCCTTCAGCAATGTCACCTTGATACCGTGTTCACCCCCCGTTTCCGGTAAGTGGTCCACTCCATAATTTTCGGATAACCGTTGGGCGATGGCTTTTTTTACGATAGACTGGCAACTGGGCACATGATGAAGGGTTGATTTTACCGATGTGCCATTCACCGTAAATTTTCCCTCCGGAGAAATCCACTGTTCCCACGGGATTCCCTTGGTCTGCTGAAACAGTTCTTCGAAAGTAGCGGCGTTAAATTCCCCCATTTTAAGCAAGACTCGATCCGCAGAACGCAACCAAAGGTTGCTTCTCACAATCCCTCTTTCATCGCTCATGTAGGTAATCTTCCCATCCTCGGACCGTAGTACCGAATACCCCAGCTGCTCCACTTCTCTTCGCACTACGGCTTCCAAACCAAATGTGGCCGTGGCAATCAATTCTAATTTCATATTTTCCTCTTTCAAAAAAGGGGCCATCCAATCAAATGCTTTCGATTGGAAAAGCCCCTTCTAAACCTTATCCTCTTTATATTCTATCCTACAAGCTCCATGTCGGCAATAGGTCTTTTTTCCCGGTATGCAGATAACAATTCCGATACCCGGGAAGTGTCCCCTATTAGGATGCCACCACAGAATAATTCATCCTTGAAATACAGTTTTTGATAGACCCCTTTTTCCCGATCTAGATGTTCTTTCGTCTCATAAGAAACACCCTCCTGGCTACCATGGTCTCCGATAGAAAATATAGCCGTTCCAAATCCCACAAAACTAACACTGGGTATCGTGCCCTTATATATTGCATCCTCTCCCACTGCATTTTTGGCAGCCACCTTTGCCATTTCCATGGCTTGAGGCCATATGGCATAATTTTTCCCTTCAAATCGAGCGCAGTCACCCGCTGCATAAACCCCCGGCAACCCAGTTTCCATCCGCTCATTCACCAAAATGCCTTTTTCCACCTTGGCTCCGGCTTTTTCAGCCAAATCGGTGTTTTCGACTACACCGGCAGATATAATGACAACTTCACCGGGAACCACTTCGTCCTCATTTAGAAGAACTCCCGTTGCCTTTCCATCTCCCTGGATTCCATTAATTTTCACGCCCGTTCTGATTTTCACACCCTTAGCCTTCATAATGTCTTCCAGCAATTGTGCCCCTGCTTCATCCAACTGCTTACCCATGATCACTTCAGATCGCTGAATAACGGTCACCTGAATTCCCTCTTCATTCAATTCCGATGCGGACTCCAGCCCCAATACGCCCCCGCCAATAACAGCAGCTGTTTTAACACCGGTCTTCAGGTAATCTTTCAAGTTCTCCACGTCTTGTAATGTACGAATGGTAAAAACCCCTTCTTGGGAAAGACCTTCCAAGGGTGGAACAGAACACTCTGCCCCGGTGGCAATAATCAACTTGTCGTATGACTTCGTGGAGCCATCATCTAATTCCACTGTTTTCGCCTCGGGATGAATCTTCACCACTTCCTTTCCCAAAGTAGTGTGAATCTTATTTTCTACGTACCAAGCATAGTCCTTTATAAAAAACCCGGACATATTGATGGATTTCATAATTCCTTTGGTCAACATGGGACGGTTATATCCGATGACCTCTTCTCTGCTAATAATTTCAATGCTTCCCGCTTTGGTCCTTTTCCGGATTTCCGCAGCCGCCATGGTGCCTGCAGGACCTCCTCCCACGATAATATATCGTTGAGGATTATCGCTCACATAGCTTACCGCCTCCGGCTCGCCTTCTTCAAATTTATCGGGCCCTACACCGCACACAGGGCAACTGGAAGGAGGTTCCGCCCCCTTGATTACTTCACCACATATGGTACATTTCCAGGCCTTTTTTTCTTCGTTCATTTCTACTCCTCCTCACCACTATCGTAACGATTTCTTTATACCCTGTCGCCTTTCAATTAACCAATTTGCACCCAATATTCTGGTTTTTTTTACGTAGCTAAGATATAATGAGAAGGAATTTATGGATAAACAGGAGGACATTATGATATTTTTTCGAAGCGATTATAGTTCGGGAGCCCATCCAAAGGTTCTGGAAGCATTGTCTCATTCCAATGAGACCCATACCGATGGGTACGGGGAAGACACCTTTTGTTATCAGGCGGCGGAGCTGATTAAAACCCGCTTAAATAGTCCCAACGTGGATGTTCACTTTATGGTGGGGGGAACTCAGACCAATCTAACCGCCCTCTCCGCATTCTTAAGGCCCCACGAAGCCGTGGTGTCTCCCAAAACAGGCCACATATGCGTCCACGAAACCGGAGCCATTGAGGCCACTGGGCACAAGATCATTCATTTGCCCACCACCGACGGTAAGATTCTTCCGGAGCAAATGGATGCGGTTGTATTGGAACACGAAGATGAACACATGGTGAAGCCAAAACTACTATATATATCCAACTCCACGGAAATCGGTACTATCTATACTAAGAAAGAGCTCATTGCTCTTCGAGAAAAACTGGATCAATACCAAATGCTGCTCTACATGGATGGGGCCAGACTAGGGGCTGCTCTTACTTCCCCTAAAAACACGGACTTAGAGTTGGAAGACCTGCCTCACTTATGCGATGCTTTCTATATCGGAGGAACCAAGAACGGATTTCTCTTTGGGGAGGCACTCATTATTGTCCGCCCGGATCTAAAATCCGATTTTCGATTTATAATAAAGCAGCGGGGAGGCCTGTTGGCCAAAGGAAGATTACTGGGCCTTCAATTCCAAGCCATGTTTGAAAACGACCTTTATTTTGAACTGGCCAAGAAAACAAATCAGTTGGCCCAAAGACTGAAAGAAGGAATTGCCGAAAAGGGCTACCCTTTCTTGGTGGATTCCCCAACCAATCAGATTTTTCCCATATTTCCCAACTCCATTGTGGACCGATTAGAAAATGATTTTTTCTTTTATCGTTGGGCCCCTCAAGATGAGGACCACACCATCATTCGGTTAGTGACTTCCTATACTTCCACCGATGCAGATGTGGACGCCTTCTTATCCGCCATATCTTAAGAGGTCTTTCGAAAAAACCTTAAAAAGCAAAAAACAGGCCAAGCCTGTTTTTCTGTTTTTTCGTTGCGAAGAAACCATTTCATCTATTCATTCTCTTCCGTCACCGGAAGAATCCCCACATCCAGTTTCCACTCCAATACCCGAACCACGGATGTTTCTATTTGCTCCTGGGAAACCCTTCCCTCTTTGACCCCTTGAATGACTGCAGGAATTTGTTTGTCATAATCACTGGAGCAGACCATATCATTGCCCGCCTGAAAAGCCAAAACAGCACTTTCTTCCACTCCGAAGGATTGGGTGATGGCTCCCATTTTAAGGTCATCTGTAATGATAATCCCTTGGTATCCCATGGTGTCACGCAGCAACTCGTTCCAGCTTTTTGATAAAGAGACGGGATAAATTTCATCTCTACACACAGCGATCACATGGGACATCAAAATGAACTCACAGTTTTCTTCAATTCCCTTTGCGAAGGGAATCAAATCCCCATCCCAAAATGTTTGAAAATCTCGGCGATCCAAAGCGAATCCCCCGTGGGTGTCGCTATTATTCCCGTATCCCGGGAAGTGTTTTAGCATAGACGAAAGATTCTTTTCCCGATTCACCTGTACCGTTTTTGTCACATATTCCCCGGTAATTTCTGGTGATTCTCCCAGGCTGCGCCCATACATAAAGTCTTCTTGATTGGTAGTAATATCTGCTACCGGAGCCCAGTTCACTTGAATGCCAAGGCTGGTTAGCAAATCGGCCTTTTCTCGGGTTTCCTCTACGATTGCTTCCATTCCACCCTGCTGATATAGGTCTCTTGGGGACTGAAATGGTGTTTCTCGAAACTCCGAATAGCGGCTCACTCGAACCACTCGTCCTCCTTCTTCATCCACCCCAACCGCCAATGGGATTGCCGCTACATCCTGGAACTGAAGTATATCGCGCCTCACGCCTTCCATATCATTGTCCGTGAAAAAGTCAGCAAAAAGCAGGTATCCGCCCAGATGGTAGTTGACCACATCTTCCGCCGCCCTCCCATTAATGGGGCATCTCCCAAAGAACAACTGTCCTACTTTTTCTTCCAGCGACATTCCTTCCATGATTTCTCTTGCCATCATGGCGTGGGTAATAATTGGCCCCTCTTCCGATACAGAGGGTTCGGTCTGTTCTGTATCGAAAGTGATCATATATCCTAGTACCACACCCACCACTAGAAGTATTATAACTACAATACTCGAGGCTCCTCCCGTTTTCATGTTTCACTTCCACATCTTTTTACATGTACTATACCGATATTATTCTATCAAACCGTACCTTAACTTCCAAGTCAACACCCTCACCACAGAGTCATCCACATCCTGAATAGAGAGTGTTCCATTTTCAATGGCAGCCAAAACGCCTTCTATCTCCTCCTCATAATAAGTGGCCCATATCATATCGTTTCCGGCTTCAATGGCCATGACAGACTTCACCTGTTCGCCGGCATATTCGTTAAATACCCCGCTGGCCACATCGCTTAAGATAATGACGCCTTCAAAACCCAGCTCATCTCTTAAATAGTCGTGCCAAGGTTTGGACAAAGACATGGGTCGACTGCTATCCACACTGTCCCCGGAAGTAATCACTCGATTACTCATCATCACAGCAGGTGCACCCATATAGCAACCTGTCATGAAAGCTTCCGTATCCTCTCCGGTATAGTAGCGCAAAACAGCACTCATGCCCAGTTCATCATAAAGCAATGTAAGTCTTCGTATATACTCCGATGTTTTTTCCGCATCTTGCCCTATGGTCTGTTGGTATAGACTATCCGAAGGTTTGGTGGCAATATTGGTGATGGGCCCAAAATTCAGATTCAGCCCCATTCTTTTCAGAAAGAGCAGCTTCTCTTCTTCTTGGGTTAAAACTGCATCCAGTCCGCCATCATCATAAAGCTCTCTCGGCAATCGATAAGGAGTAGGTCGGAATGCCGGCCATTTGGAAACCGCCGTTATGTCTCCACCCTCTTCAGCCACCCCTTGGAAGGGTTTCATCTCCTGGAACTCATTCATTTCACGAAACGTGATAGAGGCTGATTCCGGTGTGTTGTTCTCAAAAAATACACCGGTGTAAATAAAGCCTCCAATATGGTAGTCCGTCAAAGCGGACATGTCGGATCCATCTCCCCGATAAGGAGTCATAAACATTTGTCCCACCTTCTCCTCCACCGTCATGTCCGCCATGATTTCCAAGGCTCTTTCCGAGCTTCCGATAACCACACCCCCCCGATAGGGGTTAATGGGTTCCGGCTCCTGTGTTTCTTGGTATAACAAAAAAAATCCGATGGTACCTGCTACAACCAGTAGAGTCAGAGACGATACGATGATTCTGAGTCTGGAAATTTTCCCCTTGACTCTTGGTGCAGTTGGCCCCTCTGCCCGTTTTTTGTTGGCCGGGTAATTTTTCTTATCCAAAGCTTCCTCCCTATTTTTCATGTCAAACAGTATTTTATCATTTTTTTGCCCAGCTGTGTGACGTTTTTCTGAATTCTCAATCTTCCCAAATCATTCATGTTATAATAAAACTTGATAATAAATTGGAGGTGCTTCTATGGCAAAAAAAATATTCAAACCCGGCGCACTATTAAACCCATTACCATTGGTTATGGCATCTCTGGGCGAAACTCCGGAAGAATATAATATCATCACCATTGCATGGACGGGAATCGTAAACTCCGACCCCCCTATGACCTATTTGTCCATCCGTCCTTCCCGACATTCCCACGGAATTCTAAAGAGGACAGGGGAATTCGTCATCAATCTGACACCCGCATCTCTGGCAAAAGCGGCGGATTACTGTGGCGTGCGGTCCGGGCGGGACGAAAACAAATTCACCTCCCAAAAACTAACACCCCTCCCGGCAGATTTGGTAAAAGCGCCTATGATCCAGGAATGTCCTGTGAATTTGGAATGCAAAGTAACCCAGGTCATCCCTTATCCTTCTCACGATATGTTTGTCGCAGAAATACTTCGAGTTCATGCAGATGAAAATTTGCTGGACGAAAATGGCCGACTAATGTTGGAACGAGCACATCTACTAAGCTACAACCACGGTGAGTATTATGGCTTACAACCCACACCCTTGGGATTTTTTGGTTTCTCCGTTATGAAGCCCAAAACCAGGAAACGAAAAGAGAAAGAAAAAGACACTTATCGAAAGAACACCAAGAAATAACGGGGAGCTATGAGTCAGAAACTCCATATTTCAAGAGGTAATCTTCCATGGCCATTCTATTTTCCCTGGCGACTAGAGGCATTCCTTCCCTTTCCGCATCTCGTAATATATGGATTAATTCCTGTAAACAAACCAGGGGGAAAACCGGTATGTTATACTCGAGATAAAGCTCTTGGGTGGCCGAAAGATGAGTCAACCCTTTTTCCATTCGATCCAAACAAACCAGAACGCCCTCTACTTTTACAGGCCCTCTTTTATTCAGCAAATCCATGGATTCCCGAACTGCGGTACCGGCGGTAATCACATCCTCAATGATTAATATATTGTCACCCGGTTTAATATCATATCCCACAAAATCCCCTCCCTCGCCATGATCTTTACTTTCTTTCCGATTAAAACTAAACGGTAAGTCCCAACCATAATTCCGGGCCAATTCCATGGATGTGGCTACCGCCAGTGGGATTCCTTTATATGCCGGCCCGTAAATACATTTTATCTCCCCTGAAATTGTGCCTTCCTCCTTTCGTTCCATGATTTTTTCCGCATAATAGGATGCCAGCTGAGATACTCCTATTCCCGAATGTATTTTCCCCATGTTTACGAAATAGGGACTTTTCCGCCCACTTTTCGTGGTGAATTCTCCAAATACTAAAGCATCATGCTTCATCAGTAACTCTACCAATTCTCTGGATACCATTCCTATCCTCCTATTTCTTGTGTTTGCTTCCTCTTAATTCATCTATGTTCTCGTATCCCTTCCCACTCATGAAGTTCTCCAACTCTTCAATAATTCGTATCGGTGCTCTCGGATCCATTAGTGCGGCAGATCCCACAAATACGGCTTTTGCACCTGCCATTATAAACTCCGCCGCATCCTCCCCGGCATATATACCGCCGCCGCCTATAATGGGAATTTCAACTGCTCGCGAAACCTGATAGACCATGCGCACCGCCACAGGTTTTATACAAGGTCCTGAGAGACCGCCCATTATATTGCCCAAAACAGGCTTTCTTGTATTTACATCTATTCGCATGCCAAGAAGCGTGTTTATCATCGTGAGCCCATCCGCGCCACCTTCCTCCGCTTTTGTGGCAATCTCCACAATATTTGTCACATTGGGGGATAACTTGATGTATAACGGCTTTTGGGTTCGTTTTCGAAGAGCGGTAGTGATTTCGTAGGTTTCTTTTGGGGATATCCCAAAGGCCATACCACCTTCCCTCACATTCGGACAAGACAAGTTGATTTCCAGAATGTCGGCTTCCGTCTCGTTCAGATATGCCACTACCTTTTCATATTCCTCCCGACTTTTTCCCACCACATTTACCACCACAGGGAGCCCCATATTTTTTAAGTTAACCAATTCTCCCCGGACAAATTCTTCCACTCCATTATTCTGAAGCCCAATGCTATTCAACATCCCTCCGTAAGTTTCCGCAATCCTCGGCATGGGATTCCCCGGCCATGGCACCCAACTGACCCCTTTAGTGGTTGCCGCTCCCAAACGCGTTACATCATAAAACGCCCCGCTATGCTCCAAGGAAAAAGTACCCGAACCCGTTGTTACCGGATTTTTCCACCACTGACCATTCATCATGATTTCTAAATTAGGCTTCATAATTCCACAACACCTTTCCCCCATCAAACACCGGGCCATCCCAACACACCTTTTTCAAAATCGGGGAGGAATCCCCTATCCACACACCACAGCCCAAACAAGCTCCATATCCGCATCCCATTCTTTCTTCCAGGGATACTTCCAAAGGGATTCCTCTCTTCATGGCATACTGAGATAACTGCTGGAGCATTGCAGCAGGACCACAGGCAAAAATTTGGTTTACATCTTTGTGATCCGCATGATTTTTCCACATATCTAGTACCGTCCCCCCATACCCCACTTTTCCCTCCTGTGATGCTATATTTACATTTTTACAAGTTGGAAGAAATTCCTCCACCATAAAGGCGTCCTGTCCATATCCCAGAAATGCTGTCACCTCACAACCATTTTCCGTCAATTTTTTACTGAGCCCAAGTAATGGTGCCACACCACAACCCCCTCCCACAACTTGAACCGACTTTCCCCTTGGGATGGAAAATCCATTACCTAAAGGAGAACTCAATGTGACCCATTCTCCCATAGCCTTCGCGGATAGGCGATATGTGCCTTCTCCCACCATTTGGATAATCAATACCACGACCCCGTCTCTATAGTCGCAAATACTAAATGGGCGAGGCAGAAGCAAGTCTCTTTCTCCCAAATACAGGTTTACGAATTGCCCCGGCTGGTAATTCGAGAACATCTGCTTTTGTTCCACTTGGATTTCCATCCGATATACGCTTCGGTGAATTGCTCGATTGCTTAGAATCTGCCCCTTCATGATTGTTTTTTCTCTCATAGATACCTAGTGACCTCCTTTTTCATCGCCAGTGCGGCCTCTCGCGCAGCTTCTCCGAACTGATTCCAAACATATCTCTTATCATGAGAGTGTGCGCCTAAAATCCCACGGGCTGAATGAATCACCGCCCCTTTTCCAGCCTTGTCAAAATAGGATTTCAGAGAGATTCCCCCGCCGCCTTGAGCCCCATACCCAGGGACCAGAAAGAAGGTATGTGGCATAGATTTTCTCAGTATCGCACCCTGTTCCGGGTGAGGTGCACCCACCACAGCACCCACACTGCTATATCCGTATCTCCCACGTAAGGGCATCCCCCACTTTTCCACCAAGTCTCCTATCACTTCATATACCTTTTGATTTCCACACACCAAATCCTGAATTTCCTTTCCCGATGGGTTGCTGGTTTTTACCAATACAAACAGGCCTTTTCCATGGGTTCTGCACTTTTGCAGAAAAGGATTCATTCCATCTGTGCCAAAATAGGGGTTTACTGTAATCCAGTCCTCCTTCCACAAATCCATCTCCATATGATTTAGCGTTATTCCTCCCAGGTGAGAAGAATAGGCTTCTGCAGTGGAAGAAATATCACCTCTTTTTATGTCTCCCACCACCATTAGTCCCTGCTTCTTCGCATCATCAATGGTTTCCTGGTATGTCCGAATTCCTTGCCAACCGTATTGCTCGTACATCGCCACTTGAATTTTAACAGCGGGCACCACATCTTTAATATACTGGATAATTTCCTTGTTGAACGCGAGAATGGCCTGCAATGTTTCCTCAATGGGATCCCCACAAGTTCCTTGATGTTGTTGCACCAATTCCCTGGGTATCAATTCCAGGGTAGTGTCCAATCCTACCATGGTGGGGTTTCCTTTTTCCTCAATCCGTTTCATTAATTCATCAATCATCGGAACTCCTTTCTTTATCCACTTTGTATACCGTTCTTCCTCCCACAAGGGTTTCCACAATCTGGCCCCTGACCATACATCCTTCAAAGGGGGTATTTCTACTTTTGGACTGGAATTTCTCTGCGTGAATTCTGTATTTCTTCCTCATATCAATAATGGTCAGATCTGCCACCCCGCCTACTGTCAAATGCCCCCGATCCAGCCCCAAAACCCCAGCGGGGCCAATGGTCAATGGACGTATGAGGTCCAAAGCAGATACGATACCGGTCTCCACCACTTTTGCATGGGAAATAGGAAAAGCCGTTTCCAATCCAATGATGCCATTTGGCGCATCATCATACCCGACTACCTTTTCCCAAGGGGCATGGGGGGCATGATCTGTGGCAATGACATCAATCTCGCCCCGAATCAATGCCGCTTCCACCGCCAGGCGATTATTCTCGGAAGCCAGGGGTGGATTCATTTTCCAGTTACCTTGAGATGTGGCATTATCTGTAGATAGGGCCAGATGATGAGGTGTGGTTTCACAAGTTACAGATAGCCCCTGTTGTTTAGCCTGCCGAATCAGTTCCAGGCTCTTTTCTGTGCTGATATGGCAGAAGTGGATAGACCCTCCCTCTGCAGACAGTATTTGTAAATCTCGGCTTACCCCCTCCGCCTCGGGATTTGAACTTTGTTCTGCCTCCGCATGAGAAAATATAGGGGTATTCATATCCTTGGCCATTTTTAAAATCTCCACGAAAAGCTGACCATCCGCCAAACTATATCCATCTTCACTTAAAGCGCAGATACCTCTTCCCAACAACTCCTTGCCACGAGTTTCTACGCTCATCAATCGCTGTATCTCAGTGGCCCGAATACCCTGTTGCCCCATGGTCATAGCGGCTGTCACTAGCAGATTCGGTCCACCTGCCCTTCTCGCCTTCTGGTCTATATACTTTAGAGTCGTTTCATTATCTATCACGGGCTTCGTATTGGGCATGCAGCAAACGGTAGTAAATCCACCTGCAGCGGCAGCTTTCAGTCCCGATTCCAGGTCCTCCTTCCAAACGGCTCCCGGGTCTCTCAAGTGCACATGCAAATCAATGAATCCGGGTACTATCCAACATCCGGAAGCATCCATACACTCCCCTTGATCAAATAGCTCCATTTCTCCCGAAGTGATAGCATGAATTTTACCCCCTCGTATCCAAACGCATCCCACTTCATCCCGGCCGGATAGGGGATCCATGATTCGCCCGTTGACTATCACTCTATCCATAAATGCCATCTCCTTTTAGGATTCTTAAATCATCGCAATATTCACATTGATAACAACGTTGCTCCTCATTCACCAGGCGGAATATTTGTGGCACATCCCGCTCTGTGGTGGTAATACATCGTGGATTTTTACACTGTATCACTCCCATCACCTTAGTAGGTAAAGTTAGCGTTTTTTTCTCAACTACTACCCCCTCACGTATGTACACTACCGTAGCTCGAGGATCCACTAATCCCAACACGGCTAAATCCACATCCATCATATTTTCTATTTTCACCAGGTCTTTCCTACCATACTTATTGCTGTGTGCATTCATGATGAGTGCTACCGAGTGTTCTAGGTCTCCTATATTCAAAAGAGATAGTACCTCCATCCCCTTTCCTTTGGTTAGGTGATCAATCACTATCCCATTGCGAATGCTATCAACTATCATGTCGCTCCTCCTTTTTCTCTAAACCCAACAACCCCACAATTAAGGCCATCCGTATAATCATCCCGTATTTTGCCTGTTTGAAATAAAGTGCACGCGGATCAGAATCCACTTCTTTCGAGATTTCGTTTACCCTGGGAAGGGGATGAAGCACCACCAAATCTTTCTTTCCTCTCTTTAATTTTTCCGGATCCAAAATATAGCTATCTTTCAGACGAAGATAATCGGCCTCATTAAAAAACCTTTCTCGTTGGACTCGAGTCATATATAAAATGTCCAACTGAGGAAGGCTTTCTTCCAACTGTTCTGTTTCAAAGTAAGGCACTTTTCGCTTTTCCAATATGTGCCGGGTAATATATTCCGGGGTTTTCAATTCCGGAGGGGAAATAAGATGGATTTCAACTCGGGGATAAAGACTAATTACTTTTAACAGGGAGTGCACGGTTCTTCCAAATTTCAAGTCCCCACATATGCCTATCACCATCTTGTCTTTCTTCTTCACTTCACAATGAATGGTAAACAAATCAGTTAACGTCTGGGTGGGATGATGATGCCCCCCATCACCCCCATTAATCAGGGGGATTTGAATTTCTTTCCATGCCACTTTCGCAGATCCTTCCTTGGGATGTCTCATTACAAGAATATCCGTATACCCGGATACCGTTCTCACTGTGTCTGCCAGACTTTCTCCCTTTGCCACCGAACTGGAACCTTGTTCCGAAAATCCCACTACTTGGCCTCCCAGTCTAAGCATGGCAGCCTCGAAGCTAAGGCGTGTTCGTGTACTAGGCTCAAAGAACAACGTCCCCATTATAAATCCTTTGGCAACATCGCTATACCATGTTGGGTTCTTCTGAATGGACTCCCCTAACTCAAAAAGAACATTCATCTCTTCCATGGTGAAATCCCCCGGTTCAATATAGCTACGTCCCATCAATCCCCCATATATTTTTCCGTTCATCTTCTTCCCCCTTTCTCACATAAAAAAAACTCTCCCCCGAAGGGAAGAGAATACCACACCGCGATTGGCGAAAACATCTATTTGTACTTGAGACCTCCATTGATTTTTCATGCCCATGCCTTTCCCAATCACCTGAATCCTGCTTAAATCTTCAACATATTATCATAAGATTCATATATCGTCAAGGAAAACACAAAATTAATATACCTTGACCCAAATCTTTTTGGTTAAGAGATAAGACAAGGGAATGACATACAACAAGACCGAGTATGGAATGGCTTCAATGCCCACTCCCAGGATGCCCAAGGGAACGGTGCAAGCAATGGACCAGGGAACAATGCCCGACAATGTAATCACGGAATTCTCCATGTCTATGGCTAAATCAAAAGAAGTACTTCCTTTTTTTTCATAAACACCTTTTAAAACTTGTGCATTTAATATAGTGGCAACCGTTTGATTACAAAACACCGCAATGCTTAAGAAACTGGCCACAATCTGGGTGGGGAATAGTCCCACTTTATTTGCTAACTTGCCTATTTTCGCTTGGGAACCATCCAGCATCCCCGTTCCATCAAATATCCCGGAATAGGTACAGGAGATAAAAACAATGATAATAACTTCCACCATGGAAATCAATCCGCCTCCGGCCATCACCTCACCCAAGGCCAAATTTGTGGGGAAGTAACCTAACAGGCAAGTTTTCAGTGTAAAGAAAAGCCCTTGATTTTGAAGGAATAGTGTGTCCATGAAACCGATAACGATACTTGCACCCATGGCCTGAATCACCGGTATTCGAAATAGGGGCAACACCAGAATGGCTACCGCCGGCAAGGCGACCCAAATGGATAGGTCATAAGAGGTACGCAATGCTTCCATTATCCGCGAGTCCATCCTCCCTAATGGGTTTTGAACGGATAAAAACCCGTAAACAATAAGTGTGAGGATGGTGGGAATAATCCCCGTCAACAACATTCGTTTAACATTAGTATATAAATCTGTTTGGGTCACCGCCGCCACTAGAGAAGCACTGGAAGATGCCGGAGAACACCGGTCTCCAAAATATGCGCCAGACATGATGACCCCTGCCGTTATGGCCGGGTCTACCCCTCCACTTTGGGCAAGAACCATCAATAACACTCCTGCGGTTCCCGCGATGCCAAAGCTGGTACCCAGAGCAAAAGAGAGAACCAAAGTAATGAGAAATGTCAGCAAAAGGAAAAGGGTTGGCGTAATCATAGATATTCCGTAATACACGAAAAATGCAATGGTTCCAGAGCATCTCCATAGTGCAGTCAGTATTCCGATAAAAATCAGAATGCGCAATACCACAAAAGAAGTCCTGCCACCCGTGTATACCATTTTCATCAGGGCACGAAAACCGTAACCCCGGTGAAGGCCGGTCAATACAAAAGCAATGAGCCCCACAAAAAGTGGATATGCCATAGAACCATTCAATCCTAAAGTAGCTACCATGGCGGTGCCAAATACTATGAAAGCAATCAGTAAATCCATCTTCTCCTATTCTCTTTCCTCATACGGGAAGGGACCCGTTAATACTACGGAAGCTGTATTTCTTTGTTTTCCTTGGATTCCCGATAAAGGACAAATTTTCGTCCAATGACCTGAACCACATCTGCTGTAAGGTGCTGTGATACTTCTTGTGCCACTTCGCCAGGTTTTCGTTCGCAGCCTTCCTGCAACTTGATTTTGATCAATTCTCGTAGCTCCAGATGGGTGTCCATTTCCTTCAAGATGTTTTCCGTTAATCCCGATTTCCCCAAAAAAACAATGGGATCTATTTTTTGCCCCAGGCCTTTTAGATAGCTTCTTTGTTTGCTGGTAAGCATTTCTTTCTCCTTTCCGAAAAATTCAAGAAAAAGAGATAGCCCTTGGGACTATCTCTTGGTGAGTTTTATGTTTGGCTAAAACAGTGGAAACCTTTGATTACTCGATAATCTCAATAACAACGCCGGAGCCTACGGTTCTTCCACCTTCACGAATGGCGAATCGCAATCCCTCTTCGATAGCGATGGGGGTAATCAATTCGATGGTCATGACGATGTTATCTCCAGGCATGCACATTTCAACACCTTCCGGTAATGACAAGTCACCGGTAACGTCGGTGGTTCGGAAGAAGAACTGAGGTCGGTATCCATTGAAGAACGGGGTATGTCGACCACCCTCTTCCTTCTTGAGTACGTAAACCTGACCCTTGAACTTGGTGTGGGGTTTGATGGTTCCGGGAGCTGCCAATACCTGGCCTCTCTCGATTTCTGTTCTCTGAACACCTCGAAGCAATGCGC
>Ga0334893_1000917_pt1 | contig 32848 bp, 26 predicted proteins | sample GraSluR3_MG_5_FD_207218 | JGI IMG/M metagenome (GOLD analysis project Ga0334893, IMG submission 207218) | Sludge microbial communities from methane-producing bioreactor in Wageningen University, Netherlands - Granular Sludge_09_05-R3 | ecosystem: Engineered > Bioreactor > Anaerobic >...
GAAAATCCTCCTTTTGGTTATGTTTTCTTGACAATTACATTATACCAAATTAAGGAGGATTTTTCTTTACTTCTACACTCTTTTATTGCTATTTTTACATATTTTTACATAGTTTTTCAGTGGTCTCGAACCGTCCCTTTGTCTTAACACCTCTATTTCTTTATGATCAGTTAGTAATTCACTCCATTAATCTTCTGAATTGCCGTTCAATGTGGCCATGATCTCTTTGAAGCTTTCTAGCCCAGCCTCAATATTCTCAATAATTTCATTTGCCAATATATCTGGCTCTGGAAGATTGTCTAAATCAGCTAAACTCTTATCTTTTAACCAAAATATATCTAAACTCGTCTTATCTCTCTCGATAATCTCTTCATAAGTAAACTTGCGCCATCTACCTTCCGGATTCTCTTCCGACCAAGTTTCTATACGATCGTGACGATTAGTTGGATTATAGCATTTTATAAAGTCTTCCAAATCTTCTAGAACCATTGGCTTTTTCTTCAACGTGTGGTGCACATTAGTTCTGTAATCGTAGAACCATATTTCATTTGTCCACGCATCTCTTGCTCCCGGCTTGTTATCAAAGAATAGGACATTTGCTTTTACACCTGGTTTATAAAATATTCCCGTAGGAAGACGTAGAATTGTATGGAGCTCTGTTGATTTCATCAATTCTTTTCTAACGGTTTCACCCGCACCACCTTCAAATAGTACGTTATCAGGCAATACAACAGCAGCTTCTCCCGTTTCTTTCAGTAAAGTTCTAATGTGCTGTAAAAAGTTCAGCTGCTTATTCGAAGTTGTCACCCAAAAATCTTGGCGATTGTAAACAAGATCTTCTTTTTCTTGTTCACCTTCTTCATTCGTAATTGTCAAACTTGATTTCTTACCAAATGGAGGATTTGCTAACACGTAGTCAAATCGCTTCCCTTCATCTGCCACCAGTGCATCAGCAGAAGATATGAATGTCTCCCCATCGATTTCACCAATATTGTGAAGAAACATGTTCATGAGACACATTCTTCTTGTATTAGCAACAATCTCATTCCCATAGAATGTTTTATTTTTTAGAAACTCTTTCTGATCTCTGTCCAAATTATGATTAGCTGTAATATGATCATACGCAGCTAAAAAGAATCCTCCAGTGCCACATGCTGGATCACTAATGGTTTTCATGGGATCTGGCTGTACACAGGCAACCATAGCTTGAATCAATGCTCTAGGGGTGAAATATTGCCCTGCTCCACTCTTTGTATCTTCTGCATTCTTTTCTAGCAATCCCTCATAAATTTTGCCTTTTAAGTCAGCCCCCATCATACTCCATTTTTCTTTATCAACCATATCAATGATTTTGAAGAGTTTTGCTGGATCTTGGATTTTATTTTGTGACTTCGTAAAAATCTGACCTAAAATGCCTTTTTCATTAGCAAGCTCTTTTAACGTTTTATTATAACGAGTTTCAAGTGCTGCTCCACGCTCTTTCTTTAAACTTTCCCAGTCACAACCCTCTGGCACATTAATTTTACGATTATAAGGTGGTTTTGCAAATTCATCGACCATTTTAAGGAACAACAAATATGTTAACTGTTCCAAATAATCACCATAACTCACACCATCGTCACGAAGAATACCTGCGAAACTCCATACTTTTGATATAATATTAGTTTGATTACTCATTTTTTAACCTCACTTCATTTCCTTGATTCTCTCTAAGAGTTTTTCAGCCGGTTCCCAGTCAGATTTTTTCCGACATTGTTCTAGTTCTACTTCACTTAATAATTTACCTTCAAATGCTTTCTTTAGTATGCTTTGCTTTAATGCTTTGGCTTTTTCAAGCCCTTCATCAATATTTAATAGAATATTGTCACATAGTGATAATCTTGTTTCAATTTCTGAAACCACTTGCTTTTGTTCCTCTATAGTTAAAAGAGGAAATGGTAATTCTTGAATAATCCCTAGATTAATTATATCCATAGTTGCACCATGGCTCTTAGTTGAATATATGCCTTTTAAATAGGTGCTTTCAAAATAGTACTTAAAAAATTCCGGCAAATAGAATTTATCCGCCAGACTAATCTTTATTAATCGAGGGTTTATTATACCTGGTAAGATATCATGTGGAAGAATTAAAATTTTACCAACTGTGCCTACTAAACTTATAAGTACATCCCCTGGCTTTACTTCACATGACTTTAATTCCTTAAACTTAGTCTCATCAACATAATAATCACCAATCTTCCAATCATTTGCTATAACTTGTTCTTGTCCATATATTTTGTAACCCTTTTCAACATAACAAGATTTTTTCAATGCAGATCCAAATGGGCCAGCTTTTATCGAATATTGGTCATGTCCATGTATTGAATCAACCTTAACCCACTTCCATCCGTATGGTAATTCTGCAAAACTCGACAATTCTGCAGTTGTAAAAGGAGTAAGCTTTTTTACCTTTCTAGGTTTTTTAGGTTTATTACCTTGTTTTTCATTTAATTTCCAACTATCAACGTCTTTTTCCCAATCTTTTAATTGCTTTTCATAGTACTTTTCTCTTTCATCACTAATTTGTTTAATTATATTATCTACAGAAAGTAACTCTGATTGTCCCTCTCGCCATTCCTTCGTCAACTCCCCTTCAAATGCTTTCTTAAGTACAGCTTGACGATAGATTCCCAACTTTTCTTTCGCTTTATCGAGATTTGCGATTCCATTATCGAGTTCGCTAAGCAATTCCTCTATTTTTGATACTATAGCCTTTTGTTCAACTAATGGAGGCAATATAATAGGCAATTTTGAATATATCGAAATCCAATACCTTTTATGCGTATCTGTGTTATGCTGTATTGTCTGCATGTAGTAATAAACATACTTTAAATTTACCCACTTTGAAGTTGGAACCAGTATTTTCATCGCTGAAGATTTAACTTTGAATCTAAAATTCACATATTTTGATGCAGTAGTAAAATCATCAAATATTATTACAGGTAAACTATTAAAAACATTGTGTTCTTCATTTGTATAACCTAGTACAAAAGTCTTTCCTGGAGTTAATACTGGAATATTGTATCTATTACTATACTCAGTTGAATCAACTATATAGTTAGTTGGTTGAATATAGTCAAGTAAGTCTTCTATTTTAATTTCTACCCATTCTTCTCTCATTACGCTACCAACACCTCATTTAACTCATCAATTATTTCATCCATCATGTCACCAAAAAGCGCATACATCTTTCCTCTGCCACCTTGAGAGTCAAAAGGTGTATAGTCAAGATCATCCATTTCCACGTGGAAACTTGTTGCTATATGATCTTTAATCATTCTTAGCCAATCCATCTGTTCTTCAGTAAACTTCAAAGAACCTGCTTGCTTGCCAAAGACCCACGTTTGAAAATTCCTATCCACTGTTTTGTTGTATGGTGTCAGCTGCTGATCAATACCCGTAGCTCTACGAATCAATGACACCAACGCAACCAACTCGCTCTTCGGATTATTTCCTTTTACTTCTTCCAATTGAGCATAAGCATCCCAAACATAATGTGGGGCAAGTTTTGGTTTTTCTAACTTTAGTTTCTCGAATACTTCTTTAATCATCTTGAAGGTGAGTTCTCGCCTTCTATGTGGTTGATCATAGAATATACTTAGAGCCATGATTTCATCCTTATTAGCTTCAATATACTCTTTGAAATCTTTAACTAACTCTTGCGCCTTTTCAATAGTAAAAGTATCCCATTCAGCTTTTATAACCTTGTCTTGATTCACAATATCAATAATCTGTTCATGCACTTTTCGAACATTTTCAATATACTCATTTAGCTCCCCTGTAAACGTTTTGGATGCATGAACCACTAATTCTTCTTGAATCTGTTTCCGGCAAGCTTCTTCTTTAGCAGGTGATAACTCAGCTTCAGGAATTGCATCTATTAGGACTTGTGCTTTAGATTCTATAATATCTGGATCATAAGCATCAAGTAAGTCCTTAACAGCTCCGTTCATAGTCTTACCGTTACTCAGTTCTTTAAACTTATATTTTTCTTCCTCTGTAAGTTGTTTCTCCAAACGTATTAGCCGGTTAGCAAGTGATGTGAATAAATCTTCATCCTCCACACCCATAGCAACAGCACCTAAAAGATCTTTTAATGGTACACTAGGCTTTCTTTCAAGTGGCCTACTGTCTGTTTTCTTTGACTTTGTGGCTCCAACAGCATCAATAATTACAAAATGAGTTTTTGTATGTTTTGCTGTACGAGTAACACGTTTTAAGTCATCGAATCCAATCGTTCGAGTTCCACGACCTTTCATCTGTTCAAAATAGTTGATACTTTTTACATCCCGCATGAATAATAGAACCTCAAGAGGTTTCACATCGGTGCCTGTGGCAATCATATCTACAGTCACAGCAATCCTTGGAGCCCAAGAGTTTCTGAAACGATTTAGAACAGATTTTGGATCTTCATCAATTTTATAAGTAACTTTCTTGCAAAAGTCATTGCTCTCGTCAAACTCCTCGCGAATAATCTGAATGATGTCGTCAGCGTGACTATCTGTTTTTGCGAATACCAATGTTTTCGGCACTTCAAACACACCGTTTTCATCAAATCGGTCTGGGAAAATCTTTGGCAATGCTTCCCTGTATGCTCTGATCACATGCCTAATCTGACTTGGATTTACCACATCCTTATCTAGTTTGTTAGATGTATATACATAATCTTCATCGAGACGCTCCCAGCGCTTTTGACGTGTCAGTTTCTCTCTCTTATCAACAAACTCATGAGCTTTGATTTTGGAACCTGCTTTAGTAATTTCCGTTTCAATTGTAAAAACATCATAAGGAACATTAACTCCATCAACAACAGATTCCTCATAAGTGTACTCACTTACAACATTTTCATTAAAAAAGCCGAATGTCCGCTTATCTGGTGTGGCTGTAAGCCCTATCAGGAACGCATCATAATAATCCAACACTTGCTTCCACAAGTTATAGATTGATCGATGACATTCGTCTATGATAATGAAGTCAAATTGCTCTATCGGATTCTTATAAGAGTATTCTACAGGCATAGGTTCTTTTTTCTGCCACTGCCAGTTCTTTTCATTCGGATTTTCTTCCTCTGCGGATTCTTCAAGTTCTTCACCTTTTAGTATAGAGTACAACCTTTGAATCGTAGAAATACACACTTGACTATCCGAAGATATGTAACTGGAATTTAAACGCTGTACATTGTATAATTCAGTAAATTTTCTGTTATCGTCCGTTGGCTGATATTTTAGGAATTCCTGTTCTGCTTGTTCTCCAAGATTTTTAGTGTCTACCACAAAAAGAATCCTCTTTGCATCTGCAAATTTCAATAATCTATAGACAAAGGTACACGCTGTGAACGTCTTCCCTGCACCTGTTGCCATTTGAATAAGTGCTTTCGGCCTGTTATGTTTAAAGGATGTTTCCAAGTTCTCAATCGCATTAATTTGTGCTGGACGCAAACCTTCTTTATCTAATATCGGCAGCCCATTTAATCTTTTCCTCAATGTTTCAGGTTGCTTATGCCATTCTAGTAGTGTGGAAGGCTTATGAAAACTGAACACCTCTCGTGATCGAGGTTTAGGGTCTCTATAGTCTGTGAATCTTGTTAAAATACCCGTACTCTCATACACAAATGGCAGCGGTTCTTTATTCAAATTATACTTAAGTTTAGCTTGTGCATAACCAGATGATTGATCTTCAGCTACCGTAATTCGTTGTCCTTCTTCATCCTTTTTGGCTTCAATCACTCCGACAGGTTTCCTATCTACAAAAAGAACGTAGTCAGCTGGTCCAATATCTGTTTGATATTCACGAATGGCAACGCCTGGACCTGCAGATAAATTTACTTTGTCCTTTGATTGAACAACCCAACCTGCATCTGATAACATGCTATCTATACAATCTCTGGCAATCTGTTCCGGATTCTGATTCACCATACTTCCCCCCTCTTTCTATTTAGATTAAAGTCTCCACTCCTAAAATTTTCCTATTACACTAGATTATAGCAAAGTTTATGTTATAATCATATGCTAACTAGTAATTATTTTCCAAAAATTGAGTCGTTATACAAAACCCCTTTAGAATCTCAAAACTGAAATTCTAAAGGGGCAACATTTATTTAGGTTAATTTTTCATTATTTCTTAACCATCTTAACAACGACTTCTGTATGAGGTGTACGAGGGAACATGTCCATGCATTTCACTCTCTTGATATCATATCCCCTGTCCTTGAAAATCTTAAGGTCCCTTACAAGAGTCACCGGGTTGCAGGAGATGTAAACAAATTCCTCGGGGTTAAAGTCTATGATCTTGTCAATTGCCTTTGGGTGGATTCCGTCCCTTGGTGGATCTATTATAATCAGGTCCGGCGTATCTTCCAGCTCCTCCACTCCCTTGAATACGTCATCTGCTATGAATTCCACATTGTCCAGATTGTTGAGCTTGGCGTTCTCCCTTGCCATGTCCACAGCCTCTTCAACAATCTCAATTCCAACAACCTTCTTTGCCACTGCTGCCATCATCTGGGCTATTGTTCCGGTACCGGAATAAAGGTCAAATATTATTCTGTTTTCCTTCTCTCCTGCAAACTCCCTGGCTATTGAGTAGAGCTTTTCCGCACCTGTGGTGTTTGTCTGGAAAAAGGAGAAGGGTGATATCTTGAATCTGAGTCCAAGGATCTCCTCGTGGATTATATCCGTGCCAAATAGGATATCCAGCTTGTCTGCCGTTACCGTGTCTCCCAGCCCATCGTTTGTAGTATGAAGTATTCCTGTGATCCTTCCTTCAAGGTTGGATAATGAAAGAAGGGCTTTCACAAAGCTTTCCCTGTCAAAGTCCATCTGGCTTGTGGTTACAAGGTTCACCAGTATCTCCCCTGTACTGCCCGCCCTTCTTATGACAAGATGTCTAAGAAGTCCTTCATGAGCCCTTTTGTTGTAGAAGGGCAATCCAAGCTTGTCAAAGTGGCTTCTTACAGCTTCCCTTATGGTCGTGAAGTCCCCGTTTACAATGTTGCAGTGGTCGGTGTTTACAACCTCATAGAACCTGCCCTTCATATGGAGGCCAAGTGCCAGTGGTCCATCCTTTTCCTCATCCCCAAAGGTGTATTCCATCTTGTTTCTGTAGCTCCTAAGATCAGGTGATTCCTCAATCCCTTCAACCTGAACTCCAAGTCCCTCCCTGTCAAAGAGATCCTGGACCTGGTCTAGCTTAAGGTTCCGTTCATTCTCATAGGTCAGCGACTGGTAGGTGCAGCCTCCACAGACGTCCTTGTGGGGACAGCCCTCCTCTGTCTCAAGTGGTGATCTCTCCAGCACCTGGATAAGCTTTGCCTCCCAGTAGTCCTTTCTTCTCTTGGCAACCTTTGCCATTACCTTCTGACCTGGAAGTCCACCCTTGATCCTAATGTTCCTGTCTTCAAAGGTTCCCTTTCCCTTGTTTGGAAAGTCCACCTTCTCTATGTTAAACTCTATAACTCTCGATTTTCTTGACATCCTTATCCTCCTGACATAATTAAAGGGAGACTCTTTTGTCTCCCCCTTTTCCTGCTAGTCTAATTATATAGAAAATCCAAGGGTTTTTCAATGAATTTCCTAGCCTCCACCCCTAAGAAAGCTCCTTCTAAGATCCTCCAGGAAATCATCTGAAATTTCTTCCTCCAGCCAGATGTCCAGCTTGATTGCCTTAAATGGAAAAGCTCCCACCATTCTCTTGAACTCATCTCCCACAACCACTTCCCAGCCTTCTCCAGAGAACTTGCCTTCTCCAAGGTCTATTCCCTTATCACTGAAGTATTCCAAAAACTCCTCCCTTTCAAAGGATGAGTAAGTTTTCTCAATATGTAGCATAATCCCACCACCTCTCTTTTAAGTATACCCCAAATGCATTGCTGGATATTGTCCAATTTGACAATTATTGAATCTATCTGTTATTTTATCACTTTAAATAGGTATATATGTTGTATTAAATCGAAAGGGGGAAATTACATGAACTACATATTCATATCTCCTGAATTCCCTTCAAACTTCAAGCAGTTTTCCATCCGCCTCAAGGAGGAAGGGGTAAATGTCCTTGGCATAGGCTCCCAGGAATATCAAAGCCTTGAGCCCGAACTGAGGTCTGCACTGACTGAATACTACAGGGTTGATTCTCTGGATGACTATGACCAGGTTCTAAGGGCAACGGCCTTTCTTACCTTCAGACACGGAAGGATCGACCGGATAGAATCCCACAATGAACACTGGCTTGACCTGGATGCAAGGCTTAGAACAGACTTTAACGTCCCAGGCTTTAAGACTGAGGACATTGCCTTTGTAAAGCACAAGTCAAAGATGAAGGAAATTTTCATATCAGCAGGAATCCCCGTCGCAAGGGGCAGGATTGTCCACACCATCCAGGATGCCCTGGAACTTATTGCAGAAACAGGATATCCCGTTTGTGCCAAACCTGATGTTGGAGTTGGGGCATCCTTTACCTACAAGATTCACAACGAGAACGAGCTAGCGGCCTTTTTCGATGAAAAACCCCATGTTGACTACATCATGGAGGAGTTCATCGATGGTGAGATCCATACCTTTGACGGTATAGTTGACGGCGATGGCCAGCTTTCAGCCATGTCCTCAATGCATTACGGTCTGGGACTCATGGAAACCGTAAACTATGGGATGGACACCTTCTTCTACATTGAGAAGGATATCCCGGAAGAAGTCATCGAACTGGGCCAAAAGGTGCTGGATGCCTTTAACCTTAGGGAAAGGCTGTTTCATTTCGAATTTTTCAGACTCCAGGATGACAGCATAATAGCCCTTGAGCTTAATGCTAGACCCCCTGGCGGGCTATGTCTTGATGTTATGAACTATGCCATGGATGCAGATGTCTACAGGCAGTACGCCCAGGTGGTTGCTGGAAAGAATCCTCCACCTCTTCTTGAAAGGGTCCACAACTGCGCATTTATAGGACTGAAAACCACAATGAATCCCCTGCTCCATACAGAGGAAAAAATCTATGAGCTGTATGGGGACCTTATAGTGTATGATCAGCCAAACCCACCCCTCTTCCACGAGGTAATGGGAGAGCAGGCCATGATTGTAAGGGCTCAGGATCTTGATACCTTAAGGGAGGCAGTTGAATTCATAACAAGACGTTATTAAATCAATCCCCCATCCGAAATATGGATGGGGGATGTTTATTGCTACATAAGCCTTGCTATCTTGTTTGCAAAGTCAACGGGATCCTCAATTGGGAGGCCCTCGATTAGTCTTGCCTGATCGTACAAAAGCTCAGTGTAGAGCTCAAACTTTTCCTTGTCGTCCTTATGTGCAGACTTAAGCTTTGTAAATATCTCATGGTTGGGGTTTATCTCAAGGATCTTCTCTGCATGGACATCCCCTGCATTTGGCATTGTGTTAAGGACCTTCTCCATCTCGATTGAGATCTCGCCCTCTGTTGCAAAGCAAACAGGATGATTCTTAAGCCTCTTGGAGAACCTTACCTCCTTGACCTTGTCACCAAGGGCCGCCTTCATCTCCTGGAATATCTCCTTGCCTTCCTCCTTGTCCTCTTCCTTGACCTCATCTTCCTCAATTCCAAGGTCTTCACCTGATACTGACCTGAATTCCTTGTCTCCGTATTCATTAAGAACCTTTATTGCAAACTCATCCACCTCATCTGTAAAGTAGAGGATTTCATAGCCCTTGTCCTTGACAAGCTCTGTCTGAGGCAGTCTGTCAATCCTGTCCACAGACTCTCCTGTGGCATAGTAGATGTACTTCTGGTCCTCTTTCATCCTTTCCAGGTATTCCTTAAGGGTCACCAGCTTTCTTTCACTTGAGGAGTAGAACATCAGCAGGTCCTTAAGCCTATCCTTGTTTATTCCATAGTCTGAGTAGAGACCGTACTTAAGCTGCTTTCCAAAGTTGTCGAAGAAGTCTTCGTACCTCTCCCTCTGGTTTTCCTGAAGGTCCATAAGCTCATCCTTGATCTTTTCCTCAATCTTTTTTGCCATGAGCTTGAGCTGTCTGTCATGCTGGAGCATTTCCCTGGAAATGTTCAGTGACAGGTCCTCTGAATCCACTATTCCCTTTACAAAGCTGAAATAGTCCGGCAGAAGCTCAGGACACTTGTTCATAATAAGGACTCCACTTGAATACAGCTCAAGTCCCTTTTCGTATTCCTTTGTATAGTAGTCAAAGGGTGCAGATGATGGAATATAGATGATCGCATCGTATCTTAGCATCCCGTCTATTCTCATATGGCTCCACTTTAGGGGCTTGTCAAATCCAAAGTGCTTTTCAGAATAGAAGTTCTCGTAATCCTGATCCGTCAGCTCATTCTTGTTCTTTCTCCATATGGGTACCATTGAATTTATGGTCTTTTCCTCAAGTACTGTTTCATAATCGTCCGAGTCTTCCTTTTTCCTGTACTGGGAAACCATCATCTTTATTGGGTATCTTATAAAATCTGAATACCTCTTGACTATTCTCTTTAGTGTATGCTCATCCAGGTACTGGTCGTAATCCTCATCCTCAGTTGATTCCTTAAGGTTAAGGACTATTTCTGTTCCCAGGTCCTTCTTGTCTGTTTCCTCAATGAAGTAGCCATCTGCACCTTCGGAAACCCATCTGTAGGCGGTTTCCTCACCAAAGGCACGGCTTGAGACCTGAACCCTGTCCGCCACCATAAATGCCGAATAGAAGCCAACCCCAAACTGACCGATTATGTCGTAGCCATCCTTCATCTGGACGGCCTTCTTGAAGTTCAGGGACCCGCTTTTTGCAATTGTTCCCAGATTGTCCTCAAGCTCCTCTTTAGTCATTCCTATTCCCATGTCCCTTATGGTAAGGGTTCTGTTTTCCTTGTCAGCGGAAATTCTGATGTAGTAGTCGTCCTTGTTGAATTCTATTGAGTCATCTGTAAGCGCCTTGTAATATATCTTGTCGATTGCATCAGAGGCGTTTGAAATCAGCTCCCTTAGGAAGATCTCCTTGTGGGTGTAAATGGAATTGATCATCAAGTCCAACAATCGTTTGGATTCCGCTTGAAATTCCTTTCTTTCCAACCTTATCCTCTCCTTTGTCATAATAGAAATTAGCACTCAGGTGTATAGAGTGCTAATTTAAAATTACCATATGTTTTTATCCTTGTCAACATCCATTTCTAGTAGGGTAGGACCGTGAGTATATACCCACCTGCAAGTAGGCTTAGAATATTTGCAAGCAGGACAAATAGTACTCTTCTCCACTTTTTATGCTCCTTCAGGAGATTCAGGAATGCAACCATCTCAACCACTATTATTACAAATTCATAGAAGACGAGACTAAAGAAAAGGGAATAGTCGTTGTAGGTCACCGTATTTATCCAAAGATTCAAGGCACCCTGTGTAATAAGGTTCACAACAAGGAATATGGTCCATGACCTCTTGCTCCTAAAGCCCATTAGGAAAAATACAAGGCCTTCTATCATAAGGGTCAGTGCAACCCTAATTATAACATACACAGCTGCCCTTACTGGGTCCTTGCCCTCTATAAGGGTGCCGTCGTCAAGGTCCAGTGTATATACATTATGGTAGGCCTTGGTCAGTTCCCCCACGGGAACCCTCAAATCATAGCCACCGCCGGATGCCCTAAGGTACAAATCATCCACAGGATCCGTCTCCCTTTGGTAAAAGAGAAAATAGCTTTCAAAAGCCTTGTCCCTTCTTGAAGCCTCTATGTACTCTTCTCCGTCTCCCACGCTAACCACTAGCTCTTGTGGAGCTCCCGGCACTATAAGCAGTATTGAGGGAGGCTCGGAGGCATTTCCCCAGGCTGGAATCCCCAGGAGAAGCACTGCCAATATTCCCATTAAGATTATTTTCCACCTTTTCATATCTATCCCTCCCAGAAGCTTTCCAGAAATTCTCTCTGACCACTTATGTCCCATACCTTCCTGTAGCCCTTCCATTCAGGGGGCATCAGTCTCTTGTAGGTGTTCTGAAGGTACCTGTCATCTATCAGGAGTACCGCTCCCCTGTCCTCTTCCGTCCGTATTACCCTTCCAACCGCCTGAAGCACCTTGTTCATCCCCGGGTAGGTGTAGGAGTAATGGAAACCCTCACCAAGGGTATGGTCAAAGTAATCCCTGATTATGTTCCTTTCAAAGCCGATCTGGGGCATTCCCACACCGACTATGACCGCTCCGATCAGTCTGTCCCCGGAAAGGTCTATCCCCTCGGAAAAAACTCCTCCAAGGACAGCAAAGCCAACAAGGTTCTCACCATCCTGGAAGGACTCCAGAAACTCCTCCCTTTCCCTTTCGTTCATGGCTCCCCTCTGGATAACTGTGTTGATTTGAGGGAAACTATCCACAAATTCCTCGTATATCCTGTTCATATATGTGTATGAAGGAAAGAACACCATGTAGTTTCCCTCACGTGATCTTACAAAATCCCTGATCATCTCCATAATTTCCTGGTAGGTCCCTTCCCTATCCCTGTATTTTGTGGAGATGTTACCCCTTATGGCAAGCCCAAGGTTTTTCCTGGGGAAGGGGGATTTCAGCCTGATGTTGTAATCCTCCTCACCTCCACCAAGAAGGTTCATGAAATAATCCATAGGAGTCAGGGTAGCTGAGAAGAATACCGCAGAGAGTCCCCTTTTAAGGGCTCTTTTTATGTGACCGGAGGCATCCACACAGAACAGCCTCAGCTTCACATCCCCAGACACTTCCTCCAAGGTTGTGACAAAGCTGTCATCATACATATCCGATATCCTTATGAAGCTTGTCAGCTGAAAATACAAATCAAGGATATCATCATAACCCTGTGCATCCCTCTTTTCCAAGAGGAAGCCTTCCATGTTGGCAAGTACCCTCTTTATGGGAAAGTATAGGTCTGTTATCTCCTCCTTCTGGTAGTAGTCTTCCTCCTTAAGATTATTGTTCCTGTTCTCATTTATTATCTTTATTATTCCATATAGGGACTTGTACAGTTTTGGATCAAGGTCCTTCGTTATCCTTCTTGCATTCAGGAGCACCGACTTTTCAAGGGTTGCTGAAAACATCTCCCTAGACCTGTCCACCAGATTGTGGGCTTCATCAATGAGAAACACATACTCCCCCTTCTCCATGTCAAAGAACCTCTTAAGGTATACCTGGGGGTCAAACACATAGTTGTAGTCACATATTATGACATCTGAAAAAAGGCTGATATCCAATTGGAATTCAAAGGGGCAGACATTGTGCTTCCTTGAATACTCCAGGACCGTCTCCCTCTTTAGAAAATCCTCATTCTTGAAGATGTCCATGATTGCATCGTTTACCCTGTCAAAGTGCCCCTTGGCATAGGGACAGTCCTTGGGGTTGCACTTTACCTGATCATTTAGGCACACCTTGTCTTTTGCGGTTATGACAAGGGTCTTTGCCCTAAGTCCCCTGTCACTTAGAAGCTCCATTGAATAGAGGGGTATCTCCCTTGTGATGGTCTTTGCCGTCAGGTAAAAGATTTTTTCCACTGAGTTCTCACCCATTACCCGGATGGCAGGGTAGAGAACAGACATGGTCTTCCCGATCCCGGTTGGTGCCTGTGCAAAGAGAGCCTTCCTTTCCTTTATGGTCTTGTATGCTGCAACCGCAAGCTCCCTTTGTCCCCTTCTGTATTTTGGAAAGGGAAAGTCCAGGTCCAATATGGATGTGTTCCTGTCCTCCCTCCACGAGAATGTGAGGCTTGCCCAGCCTATGTATCTTTGCAGGAGGTCCATAAAAAAGCTTTCCGATTCACTGAAAGAGAGGGTTCTTCTGATCCTTCTGGTATCCTCCGTTTCCAGGTGAAAATATGTAAGCTGGACCTGTATCTCTGAAAGCTCCTTTTGCAGGGCATAGAAGTATCCATAGCAGATGGCCTGGGCCCAGTGCCTCAGGTTCAGTCCTTCCCCCACCTCATTGAGGTCCCTGGTGGTGCTCTTGATCTCATCCACAATCACACCATCCTCCCCAAGGAGTATGCCGTCCGCCCTTCCTTCAACCATAAAGCTAGTATCTCCAAGCTCTACCTGGTGCTTTAGGGTGACCTCCTTAAGGTCCTTCTTTCCATAGGTTTTCTGGACCTTCTGATGGGCAAGGGTTCCCTCAACAGCCCGTGACATGGATTGAAACCGGTTGTCGATGTCACCGGAGCGAAGGACGTATTCAACTAGATTCCTGACGGAAAGCTTAACCTGTCGTGTCATATGGACACCTTCCCACTATTTATTGATTCTCCCCGAGAAGATACTCCTCAAGGGTTAGATTCCCCTCATATATCCTACCTGCATGGTCCTCTCCCACATACCTGAAATGCCATGGCTCATAGGCATAGCCTGTTATATGCTCCTTATCCTTGGGGTATCTGAGGATAAACCCGAAACGGTGAGCATTATCTGCAAGCCAAATACCTTCCTCAGTATCTGCAAACTCAGGCTCAAGCCAGTATTTCATCTGCCCGCCCAAGTCAAAAGCCAGCCCTGTCTGGTGCTCAGAATGGCCTGGCTTTGCGCTATATCTCTGTGCATATTCCTCACCGTCTGTTTCCACGCTGCTGTTGTAGAGCTTTTTCTGGTAGTTGTAGCTTCTGAATCCAGAAAAAGCAATTATCTCCTTGTTTATCTCATCCCTTGCGGCTTTTATCATCTCTTCAACCTTCATTTTCGCCTGGGGATCAACATCAGGGTAATAATCTGAGGGGAGACCGTAGGTCTTGTTGACCAGAAGTATTCCGTCAATTATCTTCATCATCTCCCCGGTCTCATCCTCCTCCTGTGTTTCCTCTGGTTCCTCTATTTCAGGACTGTCCGGATTATCCTCACCCTCTTCCAGCAGCTCTGAAAGGTATTCCCCTATGCTGTAGCCTATCTGCCCCTTGTATTCGATCTGGTACCATCCATCCTCATAGCCTATTGCACGGACCTTCTCGCCCACTGGGATAGTCCTTATTTTCTCATGCTCAGTTCCCGGTCCAGTTCTCATGTTAAGATAATCCGTGGTAAAGAGATATGTATCCTGGAACTCCTCTCCTCCAGTCTCTTCAGCAGGCTCCTGGCCCACCGGCTCCTCCGGAGATTCAACATTATCCGACAGCATTCTGGGCACCATTATCACCGCCGCAATTATTAGAATAAGAACTCCCAGAAGCATCTTCAATCTCAAGTGCATAGGGCCACCTCCTTTATGTTAAAATCCATCATCCTCGTATCTGTATACTTCTAATATGTCTTCAGGCCTGATCTCCCAAATATTTGCCTGTGTTGTGAAGATATTCCAATTGTCTATCTCAAAGACCCTTTCCCAGCTGTCCATAACCCTTTTTCGCTCCTGGGGATAAAGCCTTGAATACTTTCCTTCTATGAAGTTGAACTGGTCCTTAAAGCCCTTCTTCTCAATGTCCTTAAGATATGCTGCCTGATCCGCTGAATCCCTTGGGATGTAGATGTGGTTCAATACAAAGTCCCATTTACCTCCATCCAGGTATATGACCTTGGATTTTGGAATCTGAAGCTTGTATCCAACAGTCCCAGGGATTGGCCTTAGCATTGATTCATGGCTAATTGAGCACCATATATGAAACTCAACTCCATCAGGCCTGGGGACCCTCTTTGCTGCAGCATCTGAAAACCACCGGTACAGGTATATGAAATGGTCTGCAACATCCTCATAGTAGTCCCTGATGTATCTTTCCCTGTTCCTGAAGACTCCAAGCTTTTCCAAATCCCTAAGGCTTCTTTCATCCTGCCTGGTCCACAGGGTCACCATTTCCTCCATAAATCATCCCTCCTCCTTCTATTCTACCCTATATTGACCCCATACTTCCAATGAAAAGAGGAATTTTTCAAAATTTTGGTGGATAAATCCAAATATCCTGTATAATATAGAGTTACAGGGAGGTATCTCAAATGGGTCAGGTTGGAATAGTTGAAAGCAAGGATTATATTTATGAAAATGTTCTGAGTGATGTGGAGGGGCTTCTGTCACAGCTCAACGTGCTTAAGAGCATTGAGAAAGGCAGCGTTCTTGTAAAAACCAATCTTTTGAAGAAGAACAGGCCTGAGGATGGAGTCACCACTCACCCCTATGTTGTGGAGGGTGTTGTGAGGTTTCTAAAAGCACAGGGACACCATGTCATCATTGGAGATAGTCCTGGCGGACCCTTCAATCCGATTATTCTCAAATCAGTATATGAAGCATCCGGCATAGCGGATGTGGCAAAACGGACAGGCTGCACCTTGAATTACGATACCTCAATCATACAGGTCAAGCCACCTAATGCAAGGGTAATAAATAACCTAAAGCTGGTTAAGGCCTTCACTGAAGTCGATTATGTGGTCTCCTGCGCAAAGCTTAAAACTCACACAATGATGACCTATACAGGTGCTGTTAAGAACCTTTTCGGCATGATCCCGGGAGTTACCAAGGCCGATTACCATCTTAAGATGAACGATGTGGACAACTTTGCAAATATGCTTATTGATGTGTGCGACTTTGTTGATCCCCTGTTTTCTGTTATAGATGGAATCCAGGCTATGGAGGGCGACGGTCCATCAAGTGGAGATATCAGGGAGCTGGGCCTTCTCCTTGCTGGAGAAAATCCCTTTGAGCTGGATTACGTGGCTACGGGGATTACAGGACTTCTGGATTCTCCTGTAAATCGCCATGCTATCGAACGTGGCCTGTTGGTGCCAGACAGGATTGAACTATTTGGAACCAACATTGACGGTTTGAAGGTTGAGCCATTCAGACTCCCAGGTTCCACACATGTGAATTTTGTTTCTGGAAGGATTCCGGAGTTTGTAAAGGATTTTCTTCTGGAAAATATCAGGCCATACCCCCAGGTCCAGGCAAGGATTTGCGTAGGGTGTGGAATCTGTGCAGCAAACTGCCCCCCGAAGGTTATCTCAATGAAAAACCACAAGGCTGTTATTGATACAACAGATTGCATTAGATGCTTTTGCTGTCATGAACTGTGCCCTGAAAAGGCCATTAAAGTAAAAAGACACCCTCTTCACAGAGTGGTGTTTGGTAAATAGAAAGGAGACAGATATGAAGAAATACACACTGAACAGAGAGGACACAATGCTTCTTATGATTGACATCCAGGAAAGGCTGGCGCCTGCCATACACAACGGCGACCAGATAGTGGATAAAAACAGGATTCTCCTAACAGCCATGAAGGAACTGGACATGAAGGTAGTCCATACGGAGCAGTATCCTAAAGGCCTAGGCAGCACACTGCCACAGCTTGCAGCGCTTCTGGATTCAAAGGCTCACGAAAAGGTCATGTTTTCAGCCTACAGCAATGATGTTAGGGATGACATCTTTAAAAGCGGCAAGAAAAATATCCTCGTGACCGGAATGGAGACCCATGTATGCGTGTTTCAAACAGTAAGGGCCCTTATTGAAGGTAACTACAACGTGTTTGTCCTTATGGACGGGGTAGGCTCAAGGACCTATGAGAACTATAAGAATGCATTGGATCTTATGCATGACATGGGGGCAATAATCACAAATGTTGAAACAGTACTTTTTGACCTTGTAAAGACCGCTGGAACACCAGATTTTAAAATGATATCAAAGCTAGTGAAATAGAGCTGATCCATTGGATCAGCTCCTTTCATTTTGCGATTTGATTTGATTATACTATAGGACCCCTTTCACAAAAACCCTTACAATTTCAGGCTCGAACTGGGTGCCTGAGCATCTTAGCAGTTCCTCAATGGCAGATTCTTTTGATCTTGGTGTATGGTAGGGTCTGCTGGCAGTCATGGCTTCATAGGCATCCGCAACGGATATTATTTTTGATTCCAGCGGAATCTGATTGCCTTTGAGTCCTTCCGGATATCCTTTCCCATCTATTCTCTCATGATGATAGAGAACATGCTGGGCAAATGACGAGTATTCGTCCACAGATTTAAGGATCTGATAACCAGTCTCGGGATGCTTCTTGATTATCTCAAACTCATCCTGGGTAAGCTTCCCTGGCTTGTTCAGTATTTCCGGGGGAACCATTATCTTCCCTATATCATGTAGTATTGCAGCAGTCTTTATTCGCTCTACATGTTCTTCAGAAAATCCCATTTCTCTGGCTATGGCAACGCAGTATTGGGAGACCCTTTCTGTGTGAATCTGCTCGCTGTCATACTTCAGGTTTATGTTCCTTAGAACCACTTCTATGGTCTGGCTTCTCATCAGTTTCCCGTATTTCAGCTTGTCCTTGTACATCTTGTTGTCAGCCATGGTCATGACACTGCTAATTTCCATGTCAGAGGTTGATTTTACTGAATATCCTATTGCAAGGGAAACAATTACAGAGTCAAGCTTGATTTTCCTGGCTGAATCCTCTATTCTTTTCTTCACTTTTTCTGCATGTATCTCACTGGTTTTTGGAAGTAGAACCATAAACTCGTCTCCACCCATTCTACCAATTATGTCGTCCTCCCTACACACCTTCCTAAGCATTTCAGCTACGCTTGTAAGAAGCATGTCCCCCATCTTGTGACCAAATGCATCATTGGTAAGCTTCAAACCGTTCACATCAATTGACATTACTGTAAAGGGAAGATTTCTCTTGGTGTCCAGTCGATTTATGGAATCTTCCATATATCTTCTGTTGTAGAGGCCTGTCAGGTGGTCATGGTAGCTCAGATACTCAATTTCCTTTAGTTTTTCCTTCTTTTCTGTGAAGTCCCTGAAGACTACAACGACTCCTGTTATAAGCCCTTCCTCGCTTTTTATGGGAGCTGCACTGTCTTCAATGGGAATTCTTCTACCATCCTTTGAAATAAGGATTGTATTGTCAAAAAGCTCTATGATCTCCGCACTTTCAAGTACCCTTTCAACAGGGTTGTCACAGACCTCACCGGTATGCTCATAGATAATATGGAACACCTTCTCAAAGGGCAAACCCCTGGCTTCCTCCTGGGACCATCCTGTCAGTTCTTCTGCAATTGGATTCATAACATCTACTCTTCCCCTTGAGTCAGTTGAGATTACAGCATCTCCAACAGAGAGCAATGTGGTCTTGAATTGTTCCTTCTCTGAATATATCTGCTGCTGGAGCTTCTTTCTCTGTGTAATATCCATAAATGTCACAACTCCACCGACAGTCCTTCCCTCAACAATTTGGGGGTAGCTGAAATACTCCACATCAAAGCTTGTATTATCCCTTCTCCAGAATACCTCCGTCAAGACATGGGTACCTTCTCCGTTCCTTATTCCTTCGGTTATGGCACATTTTTCAATGCTCCTATGATATCCATCCCTTGTGCTGTGGTGTATCATATCGTGCATGTTCTTGCCCAGCAACTCTTCGTGGCTGTCATAGCCAAGGATTTCCACTGCACTTCTATTAACGAATGTACAGTTTCCGTCAAGGTCCATTCCATATATTCCCTCTGCAGCTGAATTGAGGATCAACTGCAGCCTGTCATTGCTTTCTTCAAGTTTTCGATTTGTGTTCCTAATCTCTTCCGTCCTTGCCTTTACTTCATCTTCAAGATTATGGACAAGTGAATGGATCCGTTCTGCCATTTGGTTGTAGGACTCACCGATCCTACCTACCTCATCATTACGGCTTATTTCCACTCTTCTGGTCATGTCACCATCTGAAAACATCCTGTTTGCTTCGAGGATTTCCTCCATAGGCTCAAACAGGTTCCTGATTATCACCATAAACATAAGGATTGAAACGAGAAGTCCCACCGCACCTATCAGGAGACTATCCTTAAGGGATTCTTTCATAGTGGTTCCCAAAAGGCTCTCAGGAACTGCCGTAATAACAACCCAATCGATGCCTGGCGTTTTTAACTCAGTAGCCTTGCTAAAGAGGGGCTCCTCTCCCCGCAATCCCTCAACAAGCTCTGAGTTCCCATTGATATACTCCCTGTAGGTTAGGTTCGCGACATTGTTTCCGGTATCAGAAATATTTACCCTTTGAAAATCACCCTCAGAATCCAGGGAAAAATTTCCCTGTCCCAAGGAGTTTGCAACCACAAAACCGGTTTCCCTTTCAACTATCATTGCATAGGAGTTGGACCCTTCAGTTATTTCACTAAGTGCTCCATTCATTCCAGAGAGAAGGATATGTACACCAAGAACTCCTTTGATCTCTCCTGAATCGTCCCTTACTGGAGCTGCAGCTGATATTGTAAGGTCATCCACTACAAAATGCTTGTAGGCTGGCGAATAAGAGAATCCTCCTTGGCTTATGGCGGTCTCGTACCATGCTCTGGTTCTTGGATCAAAAGATCCAAAATCCCTAAGGAATTCTCCATTAGCGCCACCTTCTCCAACGGAATAATACCATGAGCTTCCTCCGGTTTCACTGTTGTTTACCATTAGCTCTATTTCATCAGATTCATTCCTTCTTGCACCGTAATACTCTCCGTCCTCAGACCCGTAGCTGAAGCTGTACACCATATTATCCTGTGTGTTTAAGGTGTTCAGGAAGAAAAGATTTCTTATGGATGGATTTTCAAGATCCACTGTCCCGTTCTCAATCATCCCGATATTGAGCTGAATAATATGTTCAGGAATGTGCAAATAATCTTCTATCTGGTGGACAATCTCATAATTCAGGTTATCTGCTAGTCTTGTTATGACCTGTTCATTGGAGCTACTCCATTTCGAGTAGGTCGCATAGCCTATTGCACCCATTGTGACTGTAACACTCAGGATGAATATTATTATGATTGTAGCTTTAATTGTAATTGAGTCGACGAATTTTTTTAATGGTCCATTCATAGCTGGCTCCTTTTTTATTGCTTTCCATCAATTGGTAAATGTTTGGAAATGTTCAAATCTACATATTTATTCACTTCTAGATTATAGCACTATGTAATAATCCATGCAACACTCTACCCTTTTGATGCCCCAAAGCCAGCATAGACAAAAAAACTGACAGCTCTTGCAAGCCATCAGTCCATGCTAACATAATAACACAATGGGACCGGTTCTTTTTGTGTTATTTTATCCAAATCTACCTGTGATGTAGTCCTCTGTCCTCTTGTCACTGGGATTGGCGAATATCTTGTTTGTTTTGTCAAATTCTATAAGTTCTCCGCTTAAGAAGAAGGCTGTCTTGTCTGAAATCCTAGCCGCCTGCTGCATGTTGTGGGTAACTATTATAACAGTGTATTCCTTCTTAAGATCCTCCATCAGCTCCTCAATTCTCATGGTAGCCACCGGGTCAAGAGCAGATGTAGGCTCATCCATAAGGATAACCTCAGGGCTTACTGCCATTGTCCTGGCGATACAAAGCCTCTGCTGCTGTCCGCCTGATAGTCCGTAGGCATTATCATTAAGCCTATCCTTAACCTCATCCCAAAGGGCTGCTCCCCTTAGGCTATGCTCCGCAATTTCCATCAGTATCTTCTTATCCTTAACACCATGGATTTTGGGACCATAGACAACATTCTCAAAAATTGACTTTGGAAATGGATTGGGTTTTTGAAATACCATTCCAACTCTGGTTCTAAGTTCCTCAACCTTCATCTTTGAGCTAAAGATGTTTCTGCCGTTGTAGAGGATCTGACCCTCCGTCCTCACTATGGGAATGTTTTCTATCATTCGGTTCAGTGTCTTGATGAATGTTGACTTGCCGCAGCCTGAAGGCCCTATTATAGCTGTTATCTCATTCTCAAGCACCTGCATGTTTATGTCCATAAGTGCCTGATTATCTCCATACCAAAGATTAAGCCCCTTGACATCATATACGTATTTGGTAATGTACTTATCTAAATCTAAATCCTTCAAAATCTTCTCCCCCAATCAGAATGTCTTCTGAAACTTATTTCTAATTATTATTGCAACAGAATTCAGGATGAACAGCGTAACCAAAAGCACTACAATTGTAGCCGATGCAAGATATGCATACTCAGGTGTCAGTACCGTATCCAGTGTCCAGTAGTATATCTGGATGGGCATTACTGTGAAGTCATCCATTATTCCTGTTGGTATCTTCATTATCAAGGTTGGAATTCCAAGAACTACCAAGGGTGCGGTTTCACCGATTGCCCTTGAAATTGCCAGTATTGCTCCTGTAAGTATTCCCGGTATGGAAACAGGAAGAACTACTCTCCAGATGGTGGTCCATTTGTCGGCGCCCATACCATAGGATGCTTCTCTCAGGAACCCTGGAACAGCACGCAATGCTTCCTGGGCTGCAACCACAACAATAGGCAGAACCAAAAGCGACATGGTCAGGCCTCCTGCCAGGATGCTTGAACCCAGGCTTAGCATTCTTGAAAAGACCGTAAGTCCAAGAAGTCCGAAGATTACAGATGGAACACTGGCAAGGTTTGATATGTTAACCTTGATAAATCTCTGAAGCCTACTCTCCTTTGCGTATTCCTCCAAATAGATTGCTGTGGTAACTCCAAGAATTAGTGTAACAGGAATGACAATCATCATAAGATACAAGGTTCCTATGATGGCACCCTTTATACCAGCCTTCTCAGGAAATATTGAAAGATTGCTTGTCAGAAACTGCCAGTCAAGCCAACCAATGCTTCCGGCCACGATCTGATAAAGCAAAACTCCCAGCACAACAACGGCAAAAACCGTGGAAAGCGAGAACAGGTGCTTTGCAAAATTATTGACTCCTATCCTAAGATTAATCCTATTTCTATTGAAATTGACCTTATTCCTATCAGGTCCTTTTATTTTCTTATTCATAATACACACTTCCTATTCTTTGATGAAGCCATACAGATAAATTCATCTTCATCAATATTCCTCCCTGTACTTCCTGGCAATGCTTTGAGCTATAAGGTTCATACCCAATGTAAACACAAAAAGAATCAAGCCCACAGCATAAAGGCTGTAGTAGCCCACGGTGCCACTTCCTGCATCCCCGCTGGTAAATTCAACTATATATGCAGTCATGGTCTGCATTGATTGTGTAATGTCAAATGTGAAGTTCTTTGAGCTACCGCTTGCAATTGTGACTATCATTGTCTCCCCGATCGCTCTTGATACGGCCAGTACTATGGATGAAACAATCCCTGATATGGAAGCTGGGATAACTACTTTTGTTGTTGTTTCAAGTCTTGTTGAGCCGAGACCCATGGCTCCCTCTTTCATAATTGTCGGAACAGCGTTCATTGCATCCTCAGATAGGGACGCCACCATTGGTATAATCATAATCCCCATTACTATACCAGGACTAAGGACATTCTTTGCCCCCAGGGAAGGAATCAGATTCATCAACAGGGGGGTGACAAATGAATAAGCGAAAAAGCCATACACTATAGTCGGGATACCTGCCAACACCTCCAATACAGGCTTCAGTACTTTCCTTAGATTAGGTGAAGCAAACTGACTCAGGTAAATCGCAGCAGCCATTCCCACCGGCACTGCAACAAGCATGGCAATTAATGTTGTCCAGAATGTTCCATTTAAGAGGGGGAGGAAACCAAAAGAGGGGTTCCTCGACAAAGGGCTTAAATTTGTTGAGAATACCTCTCTTATTGGCACCTGTGAAAAGAATTTTATTGAATCAAAAATTAACGTGTACACAATTCCGAATGTTGTAAATACAGAAATCAAAGCCATGACTAAAAACACCTTTGGCATGATCCTGTCTGAAAAGTGATTCTTCTTCTTGATATTATCTTGAATTATTTCTCTTACTTGATTGTTTTCCATTCTTATCTCCCCTGATCTTTGTTGTTACGGAAGTTTAGCTGTGGGTGATAAGTTGCCACCCACAGCTTTATAGAATCTCTTATTTCAATGCTTCCAGTTGACTGTAGTATTCTGCATAAACCTCTGAAGGTAGCGGTGCAAATCCATTTTCTCCAGCAAGTCTCTCTGATCCTTCAGGTGATACAACATACATTGCATAATCAAGTACCTGTGGTTTTTCCTTAGCGTAATCAAGATTTAGATATGTGTATACAAGTCTTGTGAATCCTCCATATGGAAGGTCTTCGCCTATTGTTTCAAGAGCAGGTGCAACAGGTCCGTTTCCAAAGTCAACCTTTACTGCCTGAATCTTGTCAGTGTTGCTTGCATAGTATCCGTATCCAAAGAATGCAATTGCGTACTTGTCCTTTGATACAAGGTCAACAAGTGTTGAATACTCCTGCTGAAGGTTCGCAGTCTTTACAAGGTCCTGCTTTTCAAGTAGTACCTCATAGAAGAACTCAAAGGTTCCGTGATTCTCGTTTGGTCCGTAGAAGTTTATTTCCTCTGCTGGCCACTCAGGTCTGATATCTGACCATAGTACAACGTCATCATCTGAATAAGTCCCGGAAATATACATGTCGATAATCTCCTGATCGGTCATTTCCGTTGCCCAGTCGTTGTCATTGTTTATTACCATTGTAAGACCGTCATATGCCATCTTGATTTCCATTACATCCTCACCGAAAACAAATCCGTTTTCTTCAAGCTGTGCAATCTCTTCATCCTTGATTGCTCTTGATGCATCTGAGAAGTCTGTTTCGCCAGGAATGAATTTCTTAAATCCTGCACTTGAACCAGCTCTACCTACCTGAACGCTTACTCCAGGTTCTTCATTTGTCATATACTCCTCAGCTATATGAGCCATAAGTGGATAGACTGTTCCTGAACCGTCAACTATTACTGCACCCTCCAGTTGGCTTCCATCCCCACCATCTGCAGGAGCTTCCCCTCCGCCTCCGCAAGCTGTCAGTGCGAATGTCAGCACCATTATGAATGCCAATAAAATAAATTTCCTTGAATTTCTCAATGTAATTTCCTCCTTAGGTTATGTTCTGTTTCTCTTTTCATACATAGAATAACAGGGGTACATTAAGGATATATGATGCCAATGTTAAGAGTATGTAAAATCGAAAAAGCACCGGAATTTTATCCGGTGCCCATTGTCATTGTCTAAAATAAAATATGCATAAAGATTGCAGCCAAAGGCATTGCAATTATTGTCCTCTGAATAAACACTATCATCAGTTCCCTGAACTTTACAGGCAATCCAGTGTTCATTATTACTACTACTGATTCTGCAAGGAAAATAATCTGAAGCATTGAAACCACTGTCACAAAGAATCTTGTCTTAATATGCAGCTCTGCAACCTGATCAGCTATTGTCAAAACCGGGATAAACATTTCTGTGATTCCTGTTGGTATAGCCGCTGCCGCAACCATTGCATCAGGAACCCCAAGAAGTGATGTCAAAGGAAAGAAAGCATACCCAATTATATCGAATACAGGTGTGTACTTTGCAACGATCATTCCAAGTATCCCAATGGAGCAAAGAAGCGTGATTACCTTGGGTAGAACAGGGAATGCATCAACAACACTCCTTATGATTCTTCTTGGCATGGCTCCAGATGTGTGAGCCCTCATTGTAGCCCTGTTGACTCCTGTTGTTACAAGCTCAGGACCAAACTTTCTTCTTCCTTCTGTTCTCTCCTCCTGAGTTTGCTCCCTTCCATTTGAAAAGGTGTCCGGTTTCTTGCTTATTGGAGGTATTCTACTTATTATGGCTGCCATTACAAATGCCAAGAAAAAGGATACGAAGTATGTTACTACAAAATGCTCACTGATTGCAGCAGTTTCCATTACCAGATGGGCATAACCCACTGATACGGCTGAAAAGCAGGTAGCAACAACAGCTGCCTCCTTTGCAGTATATACGCTTCCATTGAACATTCTACCTGTTATTATTATCCCCATGGTGGTTGATCCCACAAATGATGCACTTGCATCAATTGCACTCTTGCCTGGAACCTTGAAAAGTGGTCTCATCAGAGGCTCCAGAAGAATTCCGAAGAAGTCTATACAGCCGTAATCTGTTAGAAACGGGATAAAGAAAGCTCCTACAGGAATAATGAATGCAACTCCTATTACAACTCCAGGTATAACCATCTCACCTGTTGATGCTCCTACTATCATTTCAGGGGCAGCATATACTCCAATCTTATTAAGGAAGTAAAGAAGGATAAAAATTCCCCCTGCCATATAAAGGAATGGATGTATTATTGAATCAGCCTTATAGTAATTGTACAGTTTACTGTCCTTCTTTGAGAAGAACTTACCGATTATACTTGTTATTCCAGTGCCCATAAGTATTATTGTGGTAAGAAGCAGCGCACCAACCTGCTGTCCATTTATAACAACGAGTGATTCTACTATAGATATTGCTCCTCCATAAATAATTCCGAATGGCACACTTCCGTTTACCGGAACAAAGAAAACAAATATTGCAATTGCAGTTACTAACATGAATTTCACGAAGGCTCTGACCCAGTCAGACCTTTCAAGTGTAAGAGTATCCAGAGTCTTGGGATCGTTCAGGTCCAATTTACCGTAATCATAATTTTTCTCTTTACTTAGGTTTATTTTCGAAACGTTTTCCATTTAGTTCACCCTCTCCTTCATTTTTATTTTAAGGGTTGGAGCTGCAATTACCCATGCAACTCCTTCTACCTAGACTTTTATCTAATACATCAGGTGATGCTCAAGAATCTGCTCTTTTCTAAGACCTTGAAGTCCCAGATAATGATTCAGGTTGTTCAAAAGGTAATCAAGCTTCACAGGACCGACAATCTCTGACCCCGTAACAGCTACACCGTACTTCTGAGCCTCCAGCTTCACAAGTTCAAAGGCCCTGTACATTGGTGTTGATGAGCAGTCAAAGAGGTTCATTGATACGACCACCCCTTCCCTCTCAGGGAACTTTATTCCAACGGCTCTGATTGTGGAGTATCCTCCACTAGGTCCCCTAACAGCCTTTGCTATTTGCTTTGCTATACTGACATCCTCTGTTGCAAGGAATACATTGTATGCAGTAAGTCCTTCCATGTCGGCGGATACTATGGTTGCTCCACTTTCAGGGCTAAGTTTTCCGTCCTTGGAAAGGTCTGGTTTTCTGGCATCACGATCCGGATGGCTTTCATGGTCAAGAAGTTCCTTTAATCCTTCATACTGTCCTTTTCTTATGAAAGAGATTCCCTTCTTTTCAGGGGTTCTCGCATTCTCCCCTGAAAAATATATTGGCACTCCATGCTTTTCATAAAGCTCTTTACCTATCTCTTCTGCTAGCTCCCCTACCTCTTCAAGCTCAATATTGGATAATGGAAACAAGGGTATTGTATCCTGTGCACCTATTCTTGGGTGGGTACCCTTCTGCTCTCTCATGTCAATAAGCTCGTAGGATTTCGCAGCCATATCAAGGAGGGCTTCCTTTAAGGGTGCAGGCTCCCCGATTATGGTAAGAACCGTTCTATTGAAATCATGCTCCGGTTCACATGAAACCAGCTTCACTCCTTCTCTTCCCTTAATTGTTCCTGAAATTGCTTCTATTACATGATCTCTTCTCCCATCACTGAAGTTCGGCACCGCCAATATATACTTTTTCTCCATTTTAATCCACTCACCTTTCTATTATAGCTTCCGTTAACCTTCCAGTCTCCTGTAAACCATTTCCATTCCCTGCTCCTTGAGTATTTTTCCTGTTGAAAGCAACTGGGTGACCTGGGCGGAAACTTCTTCTCTATAATTTTCATCCTTTATGCTTCCAAGATTTATTGTCACATTCAGGAGAGCACCTTCAAGCCCTGAGTGGACAAGCAGTATCCCGACTCCTATATCAGTTATGGCATTTACATTTCCGTTTTCTGCAAAGACTCCCTGAAGCTCCAAGACTCTGTGGCATTTCTTGGCACATCCTAGAGGAACCTCCAAGGCCTCCCTGTAGCCCTCCTGAATTGCCTTGGATCTGGTTTTCTTTTCTTCCTCCGTATCCTTGGGAAGCTTAAAGGCTGCCATCACCTTGTCAAAAGCAGTTGTGTCACGATCCACAATTTCTGCAAGCTCATCAAACAATTTTTCCAATTCTTGAGCCTTAGTCTCCATTTCTTCCCTTGTTTTTTCGGGAACCTCCTGAAAGCTCTTCTTGCCAAATGTCAATCCACCAACCATGGATGTCAATGCAGAACCTAAGGTTGCAACATATGCTGATACACTTCCACCTCCTGGTGTAGGGTCACTGCTTCTGGTATCCAGTGCATATTGCATAAGACTTTTCTCAATATACAATCAAACAACCTCCTTGTAAATAAATTAGTAAACGCTTTCATATTCCAAATTTTTTCTTACGACAATATATAGTTGCAAGACCCGTGCCAAAATAAAAAGCCCGGTTTCATCCCAATCCATAAGGATAAAAACCGGACTTTAGAGGAATTTTTTCCTCAGCCCCTTTTTAAAATATACTTTTAGCTCCCTCCAGACCTGGAATGCATGGTTCCAGGAATTTTTTCTCTTTTTCAGGAATTTTTTCCCGGAAAAATCAGCTCAACCCCTATCCGCTTAGCCTTCTTTCTCAGAGTACTTTCCTCAAGGCCTGTCATTTGGCTTAACTGATGGATATCCTCTGCATTCTGGAGATATCCTTCAAGGAGCATCTTTTCATACTCAGTTACATTCTCCTTGAAGCTTATTGACTGATCAGTGATAACATTTCCAAGATTGCAGATTCCAGATCCCACAAGGTCTGATTCAGTTATCACATCATCCTCAGTGGTTACAACTAGTCTCTCCACTTCATTTTCCAGCTCTCTGATATTTCCAGGCCATGAATAATTAACCATAGCCTTGTAGGCTCTTGGAGAAAATGATTTATTGAAATTATACTCAGTGTTGTGCTTATCAAGGAAGAACTTGGCCAATGGCACAATATCATCCTTTCTCTCCCTCAAGGACGGAAGGGTTATTGGAACAACCTTCAATCTATAATAAAGGTCACTTCTGAATCTTCCTTCGTCCACCATCCTATCAAGATTTCTGTTTGTTGCAGCAATGATTCTAGTGTCTATGTCTATTTTCTCGGTACCGCCCACCTTCTGGAATACCTTATGCTGAATCACATTCAAAAGCTTTACCTGCATGTTCAGTGGAAGTTCTCCTATCTCATCCAAAAAAAGAGTTCCCTGGTGTGCCAGCTGGATCAGGCCGACCTTTCCAGCCTTTCTTGCACCTGTAAAGGCTCCCTCCTCATATCCAAATAGCTCTGACTCGATCAGGCTCTCTGGAAGAGCTGAACAATCGACCTTTATGAAGGGACCTTCCTTTCTGTTACTGTTGTCATGAATAAACTTGCTTAGGACTCCCTTCCCAACTCCTGAATCACCTTCAATCAACACTGTGGAATCAACCTTGGAAACCCTAAGAGCAAGGTGCTTGATGTCCTCCATGACTTTGCTCTTGGAAACCATAATATCCCCGTCTTTACCTATTGAGTTAAGCATTGCAAGTTCACTCTGTATCCTGAGATTAATGTCTCTTAATTCATTATACTGAGACCTCAGATCCTCAATTTTGGTCATATCCATAACGCTAACGACAACCATCTCAAGCTCATCGTTGACGAATATGGGAACACCTGTTGAATATATGTACTTGTCATTTACCCTTTGGCTTCTCTTCACAGTCCTCCCGGAATGAATGGACTGAAGTGCGACAGATTCCGAATATACTCCATCTTTAACAAGCTCAACCATATTCGTACCTATGATCCACTCACTGCTTATCCCCTCTATCTCCTCACAGGTGCTATTGTAGCATATTGTTGTTCCATACTTGTCAACTATGTGTATTCCCACATTTACCGAATCAAGTATGTTTCTCATTGCTTCTGTATTTAGAAAATCAAACCTGTTCAAAATATCACGTATAATCCAATTAACCTCTTTAATAGAGGGGTTTGGATTATTTCTCCTTTCTCCCAAATCTTCAGCTAAGTACTTTTCTTGCCTTGACCTCCTCACAAACCCTTGGAGCGACTATAAATGCAGCTGCCGTCACCAATGCTGAGGTTGTTGCAATCAGCACAGGGGATGTCCTCCTTAGGCCTTTGGCCATGGTTCTCATTGATCTCACAAGCACGAATATTGATGCAAGGATATTAAGCTTTGTTCTAAGTTTCATGGTATCCTTCCTCCCCGTTCTCACTCCGAATTACCTTCCTATGAAATGTAATACCCCTCATTGCAAGGTCAAATCATACACACAACCCTTATCTGTATTCCAGCTTGAATATCTGTACCTTAAACCAAGTGTAAAGCCTTTCGGGCAGTCTCCAGGTAACATGGACTAAAATTGGCATTCTGATTCCATCCATCAGGTTTATCTCCTTGGACTCACCTATGCATTCCAAGAGCTCTGCCTTGTCATCTGTGTCCTTGAACCTCATGGCGCTTGTGAAGACAACATCCCCCTCATCATCAAAGCGAAGGTAAGCCTCCCCAGGCACACCCCTATGATTCATAACAACTCTTGCAGTATGCTTGTCTATCTGCTTCCATTTCATATTTCTGTTCAGGGCTGCCTGTGGATACCAGGGCAGCTCAAGAAGGTATCTTTGGAATGAGGACTGGTTTACTTTGGGCCCACCCTTTACATCTGCAACCTTAATCAGGTTAAGAAGCCTCATCTGTAAAGATCCCACTCCGTCAAGATAGCTATCCGCCCCGTAAACATAAATGAAGGGCTTCACCTCAGCCTTCACTTGCCAAACAAATGAAGGCTCAGTCATGCCCACCACCTGGGTAGCTGATGCGAAAATCCATTTTTCAGAGTCAGGATCAAGTCTCATCTGCCCCTTCTGCTTAATGTGGACAGTGCTTTTCCACTGACTTCCTACAATATTTGATTTTATCAGCCACCTCTGGACTATCTCAGGCAGATGGGCAATGTCCTTCATTTCTATGTTTCCTTCCCTAGGCCTCACCTGCATCTCCTTCAATTTTCGAATTTCCTTATTGATTCTTCTCTTGTGAAAGCCTCCTGGTATCTTGGTTAGCAAAAAATAAACCAGAAGAATTATTCCAACAACATATAGGATTGTATCCAAAAAAACACCACCTTAAAATTTTAATCTACAATGTGAATCTCTTTAACATAGATTATCTCACAGGCTCCATTACCTGTATCTCCCCTTGTCATGCTAGTTTCCCACGGACCGTTCTCAAAATGGACATCCACAAGATACCCCTTGATTCTGATGTAATCGTTCTTTCTTACTTTTCTAATCTCTTTTTTTATTTCATCATTCTCTGCAATGAGATGTACATTGGCTGAGTTCTTTGCTATGAAACCTTCTTCTATCATGCCTTTTTCAAAAGTATAATAGTACCATCTTCCACCTTGTGAATAATTCACATGCTGGTCGTACTCCTCCTTGTTCAGGTCACCCCATGCCAGGATAAGATCGTATTGGGAAACCTGTGATGGATAGTCCGAGTATTTTTTCTTTCCCTTTACTACCCCTCTTATGTCATATTCAGCCCTAAATGAGATTTGAACGTCCCCTTCCTCACCAGAATACACTATCCTTTCAAGGGGATAGAGATTGTTCTGGTAAGGAGGGATTACACTTCCCTGATAGGCTGGATTGTTTCCAACCAATGATGCTCCAACAAATATCAAAACAGCAACCAGCACTAGTGATAGAAATCTAATCAGCTGATTCATGAAACTATCCTCCCATTGGTTTTTTGATATTAATAGTATATCTTATTGAAGTCTATTTGTGTAGATTTCAACTAAAAAAAGGACCCGTCATTTGACAGGCCCTCATTAATCTATTCAGCTATTTCTGTTACAAGTCCTTCCAATGATGTGGCTTTCATTATTTTATAGATACCAATGGTTACCACAGGAATTACATAGAATACCAGAAAGCCCCAGGTTATTGTTCCATACCCCTGAGCTATAAGCCCGATTAGTCCAAACTGCGCTATGAACACTCCTAATGCTAGTAGCCCAATAGTTACGCTTGGTACAATCCAACCAGCCATTTTCTTGTCCTTTTCAACATATACCGAAGTGATTCTCTCAGTTACAGCATAAATGAATCCTGTTCCAGTCTCGATCAATGTACCAAACAAAGTTACCTGGAAGACTATTTGAAGCAATGGTGAACCTAAAGCATTTAGAATATAAACCGTAGGAACTGCAGCAGAAATTATTTCTGGATAGAACCCACTCATGGCAACAAACAGCAGAACTGCTGGTATTATTCCGATAAGTCCTGCCATTATCCCTGATCCGATGGCTTCCTTACGTGTTTCCACATGCTTCACTGAAAACAACACAGCAGGGATTATTCCCAAGTTGTAGAATGCATATTTAAAGCCTCCAAGCGCCCAGCCGGATTCCATGGTTCCATTGGATATTCCACTGGTGATATCTCCTCCAAATTTTGTGAAAAGCATCACTAAAAAGATAATGTATACCGAATACAGAAGAATTGTCCAGTATGAAAGAAACTTCTCTATGGCTTCAGTGCCCTTCAATACCAATATACCTACTCCAATCATCATTGCAACAACACCTATGTAGTAGTTGATACCAAACATCTCGTTCAGTATGCTTCCTGCAGATGAAGCAATTACAGCCAATACTATCAATAGAAGTACAACATAGCAAAGCTCGTATATCCACCATGCTTTACCAAGAAGCTTCTTGAAGAAGGTTCTGTAGTCATATGCCTTGAAAACTCTTGCAAACTCAAAAGTGGCAGCACATACTATGCCCCATATGACACCTGATATAGCCAGCATGGCAATCAAGCCCCCAACTGTTCCAAAGCTAAGGAAAAACTCAACAATCTCTCTTCCTGTTCCATAACCACCTGCTATTACAACTGACTGAAATATTATACCTGGTATAAAGTACTTCTTGAACGTATCACTCTTTACAAAATTCATTTATAATTCCTCCTCGTATAATATGTTTAGAGCAACTTTTTAGTAGTCAAAACATATTATTATTTATTTTCTTACTTTCGTGTTAATTGAGATATCCCAATGCTAAAATAGAATTAGAATGATTAGCAAAGGAT
>Ga0334893_1000918_pt1 | contig 32834 bp, 26 predicted proteins | sample GraSluR3_MG_5_FD_207218 | JGI IMG/M metagenome (GOLD analysis project Ga0334893, IMG submission 207218) | Sludge microbial communities from methane-producing bioreactor in Wageningen University, Netherlands - Granular Sludge_09_05-R3 | ecosystem: Engineered > Bioreactor > Anaerobic >...
GTGGAACTGGGCGGACTGATCTGGGTCAAAACGGTCGACATGGAATAATGCACATTCACGAAGGCGCACTATCGGGATCGCCGGAAGGCATCGCCATTCTCTGCGCGGGTGCGGCCGTCACCGCGGCGGGGACCGCGCTGGGGCTGCGCAGGATGGACTATGAGCGGGTGCCCCAGGTGGCGATGCTCAGCTCGGCGTTCTTCGTGGCCTCGCTGATCCACGTGCCCGTGGGCCCCACGAGCGCCCACCTGGTGCTCAACGGTCTGGCCGGCCTGATTCTCGGCTGGGCGGCCTTTCCCGCCCTGCTGGTCGCCCTGTTCTTGCAGGCGATGCTCTTTGCCTACGGGGGGCTGACCACGTTGGGGCTCAACACGGCCACAATGGCGCTGCCGGCCGTGGTATGTTACTGCCTGTTGAACCGGGCGGCCGGTCTTCGGGGCGAGAGGACCGCCTTTGTGGCGGGTTTCCTGGCCGGGGCCCTGGGGATTTTGCTTGGGGCCGTGCTTACCGCGGTGGCCTTGGTGGCCGCGGGCAATGAGTTCGCCCTGTTTGCCGGAGCTAATCTGGCCGCTCACCTCGTGCTGGCGGTGATCGAGGGGACGGTGACGGGCAGCGTCGTCGTGTTTCTGCGCAAGGTGCGGCCCGAGCTGCTCGAAGCCCCATTGCTGGCGCCCGCCGGTTGCATGGAGTCGCGCGATGTCTGAGGCCCCGCTCACGAATCGTCCGATGGCGCCCTTGTGGCGCGGGCGGGCGTCGGTCATCGGGGCCGTGCTCGGATGCCTTTTCTGCGCCGCACCGGCAACGGCCCACAAAATGGAAGTTTTCGCCCTGGCCGAGGGCAAGACGATTCGGGGCGAAGCCTACTTTCGCGGCGGCGACCCGGCCCGCCACGCCAAGGTGACTCTCATCGGCCCGGGCGGGGAGGTGCTCGGGCAGACGACCACCGACGACGAGGGCGCGTTCCGATTCGACGTGGGCGTGCGTTGCGACTACAAGGTCGTCGTCGACGCGGGAGACGGGCACCAGGAACAGTGCACGGTGCCCGCGGATGAGTTCCCCGACGATCTGCCGGGCCTCGAAGGCGGCGAGCACCCATCGGCGGCGGTCCCGGACGACGCGCGCCCCGGCCCGAACGCCGAATCCGAAACGGCGCTTCCGTTTGAGCCCGGCGGCGATCTCCCCGGCGCGGCCGGGCGGCCCGGCCTCGAGTCGTCGATCGAATCGCTCGCCCGGCAGGTCGCCGCGCTGCGCAAGGACGTCGACCGCTACCGAAACGAGCTTCGGCTGCACGACGTCCTCGGCGGAATCGGCTATATTCTCGGCCTCATGGGCATTTCGTTCTACTTCCTGGGCTCGCGGCGCAAAGAAATCGGCTCGGCCCGAAAGGCGTGAAGGCGACGGGCAGGGGAATCCGGCTTCGCGGGAAAACCATGGCAGACGCGCCTCACGACTCGTCGTCGATCGCTCGCACGCTTGCACCGGCGTTGCGTCTTGCGCCGATCGACCGGATCGACCCCCGAGCGCGGATCGTCGCGGCGGCCGCCTTCTCGCTGTTGGCCGCCGTGGTGAACGGGTCAGCCGCGCTGGGGCTGGCCCTGGCCGTCGCCCTGGCCGCCGCGGCCGTGGCCCCGCTGCGCCCGCGCGACGTGCTCCGGCGGCTCGCGCCGGTGAACCTGTTCATGCTGCTTCTGTTGCTGTTTCTGCCCTGGAGCACCGCGGGAACGCCGCTGGCGAGCATCGGGCCGATCCGGTACACGCGCGAAGGGCTCGCCATGGCCGTGGGCATCGCGCTGAAGGGAAACGCCATCGTGCTCGTGCTCGTCGCGCTGCTCGGCACCCAGGACCTGGTCACGCTCGGGCACGCGCTTCGCCACCTTCGCGTGCCCGAGAAGCTGATCCACCTGCTGCTGTTCACCGTGCGCTACCTCGACGTGCTTGATCGCGAGTACGGGCGGCTTCGCGGGGCGATGAAAGTGCGGGGCTTCCGGCCGCGAATGGACGGGCACACCTACCGATCGTACGGCCACCTGGTCGGGATGCTGTTGGTCCGCAGCCTCGATCGCTCCGATCGGATCGTGGCGGCCATGAAGTGCCGCGGATTTCGCGGGCGGTTTTATCTTTTGGACCATTTCGCCTATTCGGGTCGCGACGGGTGGTTCGCGGCGACCTCGCTCGCGGTGCTGGCGGCGATGGCGTGGTTGGAGTGGTCATGAACGATGCCCTGGTCGTGCTCGAACACGTCGCCTTCGGCTATAGGGCCGATCGGCCGGTGCTCGCCGATTGCAGTCTTCGGCTCGGGCCGTCGGAACGCTTGGGACTGACCGGCCCCAACGGCAGCGGGAAGACCACGCTGCTGAGCCTGGTGGTCGGCCTGATTCGACCGTCGGCCGGCCGGGTCGAGGTGTTCGGAAAGACCCGCGCCGGCGAGCGCGATTTCCACGAGGTGCGAGGCCGCGCCGGGCTGTTGTTCCAGGACGCCGACGACCAGCTCTTTTGCCCCACGGTGGCCGAGGACGTCGCTTTCGGGCCGCTCAACCTCGGAAAACCTCGCCACGAGGTCCGCCATATCGTTGCCCGCACCCTCGATGCGCTCGGCCTGGCCGGCTACGAAGACCGCATCACCTACAAGCTCTCGGGCGGCGAGAAGCGCCTGGTCGCCCTGGCCGGCGTGTTGGCGATGGACCCCGAGGTGATGCTGCTCGACGAACCGACCTCGGGGCTCGACGACGAGGCAACCGAGCGGGTCGTCGAGATCATCCTCGGTTTGCCGCAGGCGATGCTGATCGTCTCCCACGATCGAGCCGTGTTGCGGCGCGTCGCCACCCGATCGCTAAGGCTCGTGGATGGGCATTTGGAGAAGGGGTGAAGAATACTTGACCCGGCAACAAGACCAAACTATGCTTGCACACGTGGGGGGGTCGTAGAGCGACGGGGTTGGAGGCGGGCTTGAAACGCTTCATGCGACTGCTGGTGCAGAGCCGCTTGATGCCCAAGGAGCAGGTCGAGGCTTTTTGGGCGAGCTTCGCTCCCGATCGGCGGCCGAAGGACGCTCAGGGGCTGGCCGAGCAGCTCATTCGGGCGGGCAAGCTGACCTCTTACCAGGCCCAGGCCGTCCTGTCGGGACGGGTCCGCGGTCTGGTGCTGGGCGAACTCGTGGTGGTCGACCGCATCGGCGCCGGCGGCATGGGGGAGGTTCTCAAGGCCAAGCATCGCACCATGGAACGCGTGGTGGCGGTCAAGGTGCTGTCAGACCGAACCATGCAGTCGGCCGAGGCGGTGGAACGGTTCCGCCGCGAGGTGAAAGCCGTCGCCAGGCTGAGCCATCCGAACATCGTGACGGCCTACGACGCGGGCGAGCAAGACGGCATCCACTTCCTGGTGATGGAGTACGTCGAGGGCCGCGACCTGGCGCGCGTGGTCGCCGGCCAGGGGCCGCTCCCCGTGCACGACGCGGTGGATTACGCGATTCAGGCGGCGCGAGGGTTGGAGTACGCCCACGCGCAGGGGGTCGTTCACCGCGACGTGAAGCCGGGCAACCTGCTGTTGGACAACCAGGGTACGGTGAAGATTCTCGACATGGGCCTCGTCCGGATGGGGGCGGAAGGCGACGGCGGCACTCGGGCCGAACCCGAAAACCTGACGCAGAGCGGGCAGGTGATGGGCACGTGCGACTACATGGCCCCGGAGCAGGCCAAAGACTCGCGCACCGCCGACCATCGGGCCGACGTCTACTCGCTGGGCTGCACCCTGTACCGGCTGCTGACGAACGAAAGGCCGTACGCGGGCGACACGCCGGTGAACACGCTTCTGGCTCATCTCCAGGAACCGGTTCCCCGCATTCGGGACGTTCGCCCCGAGGTGCCGGAGGAGTTGGGCCAGGTCGTTCGCAGGATGATGGCCAAGCATCCCGACGACCGCCAGCAGTCGATGCGCGAGGTGGTGGACGCATTGGAGGCGGCGATGCTTTCCCATCGGCCGCGCACGGCTGGGCCGGCTCCTCCACCTCCGCCGCCGCAAACCGAATCGTCGACCGAGCGGAAGCTGACGGCGTTCTTCCGCACCATCTCGCGGGGCGCTGGGACGGCGACGTGCCGGGCGGCTTCGGCGGTCGAAGAGACGCAACAACTCCAGCAGGCGGTCGAGGCGGGGACGATCGTCCAGGACCGCGCGCACCTGGCCCGGAAGATTCCCGATGCCCCTCGCCGCAAGAAGAGACCCGTCTTGGTCAGCCTGTCGGCCGGGATCGTCGGCCTGGCTGCGGCGATCGGGTTGCTGGCGTTTCTGGCCGGGTCGTGGGATGCTTCGTCGAATCGCGATCGTCGAGACGCGAGCGCCGCAAGTCACGGCCGAGACGCGCTCATCGATGGAGCCAGCGCAACACCCGTTCTGGAGAGCTACCTGGTCATCGAGTGGCCCGAACAGGCGCGCGACGATGCCAAGCTGGTCATCGACGGGCAGACCCGGGAACTTTGCGGCGACGCGACGTCAGACGGCGATCGGGTAAAGGTTGCCGTGGAAGCGGGGTCACACACGGTTTGGATCGCTCGGCGGGGCTACGAGCCGTTCGAGCGCCGGCTCATGGTGGTTGCCGGACAGACGGCGACGGTGAAGCCGCAATGGCGCGTGCTCGACGTGGCGACCGGGCGCGACGCAAGCGACGACGCGACCGCTGCCGAAGCGCAATCCGATCTCTCGCCGCAGGAGCCCCCGGTCGTCGAGGCCATGCCGGCCTGCGAGCCCGCGGAAGAGCCTGAAACGGTGGCGGAAAAGGAGGAGATCGTTACCGACGAGCCGCCGCGGGAGGTTGTCGAGCCGGAATCCGGCGAGGCCGGATTCGTCGAAGCGCTCCGAGCGGCGGAAGCCCTGGTGTCGGCGTGGGATTTCAGCGGGGCGCTGGCCGAGTTGGACACCATCGAGTTTGACGACGAGCCGTCGACGGCCCGCCTCGCCGCGCGACGCGACGACGTGAAGCGGCTCACGGAGCTGAAGGCCCGAATCATCGAGAAGATCAACGCGGCCGATCCGCCGCTGGAGAAAAAGGATTTGCGGATTCGCGGCACCGGCGGGCAGGTCGTAGAGGCCGATGCGAAGGGCATCACGGCAAAACTGCTCACCGGCAAATCGGAGTCGCTCGCCTGGGACGAGTTAGGCGAAGCCTCGCCGGAAGGGCTCGTTCGCGTCGTGCTCGACGGCGACGACGGGGAAGACTGGTTGGCCGCCGGCCTGCTGGCGTTGGTCTGCCGGAATCCGAACCTGGCCGAGAGCCACTTCAAGAAGGCCGCTTCGCTCGGGAAGGACGTGCGATCCTATCGCGATCCGCTCGCCGCCGCTCGCTTCGCCCACGCGGAGCGACGGCTGAGCGAAAGCGCTTTTCACGAGGCCGTCGCTCTTTTCGAGGCGATCGAGCGCGATTACGGCGAGACTGCCTGGTTGCGAAGGCATCGGGCGGCGTTCGAAGCCGCGGTGGAGCAAGCCGGACGCGGGGCCTACGAAACCGAGGCCGAAGAGATCTACAAGCAGGCCGTCGCGTTCTTTCAGAAGGAGCGGCCGTTCGACGTCAAGCCGCTTGTTGCGCGGCTCAAGTCGGAGTATGCGTCGTCGCCGGTCGTGACGGACGCGAACCGCGATCCCTCCTTCGCCGAGATGGAGAGGGCCGTCGCCGATCTCGGCCGGTTCGTCGCGGTCAGGCAGGACGGCAAGGGAGACTACGTCGGCATCCAGGCCGCCATCGACGCGGTGCCGAAGAACAGCTTGATCGAAATACGGGACAACGGCATTTACAACGAGAAGATCAATATTCCGCCCTCGAAAGGAAGAATGCTCCTGCGCGGCGCGCACGGATGTTGGCCGGTCGTCACGTCCGTGGGGCTCACGAGGGATTTTCCCGTGTTGATTCGCGTGGCGGCACCGCGCGTGGCGTTGGAGCGGATCGTCGCGGTGCACGGCGCCCCCGGCGGCCAGCACATCACCTGCCTTTCCCAGGAGCGGGCAACGCAGCTCCAAGTGCGCTGCTGCGTGCTTTACGGCTCGAACGGCAGCGTCTTCAGCGCCGCGAACGCACAAGAGCAGGGCGATACCGCCGAGATCGACGGCTGCGTGTTGATCGGCAAGGACTATAGCTCCTATTCGTGGTCGCGGCTCGTCGTGAAAGACACGATATGGATCGGCACGCCGTCGTACATTCGCGGGGGCTTTCTTCTGGAGAACGTCGTTCTGGCCACCTCGGGATTCGGCTCCTGGTCGCCCGGCGAGCTGCGCCGCTGCACGATCGCCGAACACGTGCATCTCGGCGGAAAGGGCTACAGCGCGATCGACTGCATCATGCCTTCCGTCGAGTCGGGGACGGCCGGGGCTCGGATCGAGTACTGCAATGTGCACGGGTCGAAGCCCTTCGCCGACCAGGCGGTGCCGGGCGAAGGTTGCTTCCGCGCGCCGCCGCAATTCATGAATCGCGATGCGTTCGACTATCGGTTGTCGCCGATGAGCCCTTGTCGCGGAAAGGCATCCGACGGCGGAGACGTGGGGGCGCACTACACGCCGAGAATGCAGGAGATGTGGAACCTGGCCCTGGAGCTTCGCGCCCGCGGCCTGGTCAAGTTCTGAAGGCCCGTGACCGGTGCAGCGGCGTCTGCGCGACCTCGCCTTGCGCCTCCCCTCGCGCCCATTGCCGCGCGGCATTTTGCCGACGGCGCGGCGCCGATCGGCCGGCCGGTCAGAATCGCATGGCGAAGCGCAGGGCGGTGAGGAAGTCGGGCGCCCGAGGGTTCATGCCGGCCCCGATCCGCCACGTCACGCTGGTCCGCTCGGTCACCAGCCACGAGATCCCGCCGCTGAGCAAGTGCTGGGAGCCGTCGTCGGCCGAGCCGTGGTCGATGAGCACCTCCCATGCGGCGAACGCGTCGAGCCGGTCGTTCAAGAGATAGTCGACGTTGATCGACTGCTGCAACTGGGAGAAGTGGTCGCCCTGCTCGCGAAACAGGGCGAACCCCGTGCCTCCGCCCAGGGCGAGCCGATCGCCCAGGTACCAGCAATAAAGCAGTTCGCCGACGGGCTGAAGGCTGCGCAGGGCAAAGGGATCGCCTTTCCACGTGATCGGCACCGACGCGGAGACGGCGGTCTGCGGGATCCAGCCCCGTTGCGGGCAGAGGTCGAACATGAAGCCCACGTTGGGGTCGAGCGTCTCGCCGGTCGAATCGGGGGCCAGGTCGCCGTCGTAGCGCGTGGCCACGTAGCCGGGCCATCCGAGACGCATTTCCAGGCGGTCGCTGAGCCCGACGCGAAGCAGCAGATCGGGCACCGAGCGGCGCGACGCGCGCAAGCCGGCCGATTCGTCGTACACGTAGGCGTATCCGCCTTCCATCTGCACGCGGCCGCGCGTGAGCGCCGTAATGCGGTCGGCCAGCCCCAGGCGCTCCGTCGCCGCAGCTTGCGGCACCTCCCACGGCGAGCGTCCAACGTGCGATTCGAACGGGGCGAGTTCCGCCTCGCTCGCGCCGGCCCGGAGCACCGGCGTCTCGGTCGCGAACGGGGGCTCGCCCGCGGCGCCCGATCTCCCGAACGTCACTGCCAAGGCAACGAGAACGAGTCGGGCGAAGTGCCGTCGTTGCGGACCAGCGTCGAGCAAGGTCACGGCCGTCTGCTTGTTCCCTGGGAGGGATTCGGGCGGGCGGCCACGTTCGCGCCGACGCGCTGCTTCGCTTCGATCCGATGGGCGTTCAGCGCGGGCTTGCCCGGCTGCTCGCCGCTCAGGCCGAACCGGTTGCCCGGCGACGCGCCCTGCCCGGCCGATCCGAGCGTGAATCCGCCGCGGCGACCGGTGCTCGACGGCCTGGTCGATGACGGCCGATCGCCCTTGGCAAAGGGGTTGAGCTTGCGGAAGAAGTTCGCGATCGCGCTGGGCTTCTCGCTCGGCGCCGGGTCGGGCGACCAGGAGCGCGAGAACTCGCGAACCTGGCCGTTGGGGCCCACGAACGACTGCTCCAGGGTGCCCGTGCTCCCGTCCCACGTTCGCGTTTGCGAGTGCGTGATCGAGCGCCCGTCGCGGAGCGTATGGGAGTGCTCGCGCTCGTAATTGAAGGGATCGGTGCCGCGGATCGTCATCTGGTGCTCGTGGAGCAACGCGCCGTCGGGATCGGTAAAGGTGTGCCCGCGGCGGAGGAGGTATCCCTCCTCGTTCTGCGTCCGCTCCCAGGCCTGCACCCGTTGGCCCTGCGGGTTGGTCACCACGTGCTCCCGGTAATAGGCCCCGTCGTCGGGGGAGCCGTAGCCGCGATGCTGATTGACGTTCCCTCGCCGGTTGCTTCGCGTCCACTCGTAATCCCAAGGGATCGGTTCCCCAACCGGGGGCATCGGCTCCGCGGCGACGTCGGGCGTCGACAGGGGGCCGGGCATGGCAGGATCGAGCTCCGGGGCCGGGTAGTCTTGGGCCCGGCTGACCCCTGCCCAGGCGGGAATGGTGACGGTCAAAACAAGGATCAGGTATCTCGAAGCGCTCACGGGATGCCTCCTTGCGCACTGTGGCATTGCCTGGAACGTCCCTCAGATCGGGGGGCAGCATGGTGCCACCTCGACTGACGAAACGCTGGCCCTCACCCTCTTATCGGTCCCAAACCGATGGGCGCACCGGCGAAAAGCGGCAACCCCCTCGCAAGGGTAGGCTCCATCCGCCGTCGCGGGCGCGAAGAATAGCCCCAGCTTGCCCAGACGGCAAGATCGAGTTCCTCCCTCGGCTCGAAGTCCTTGGGAGGCGTTCCGCTTGTCGGCCTTCACATCGCCGCGGTGAGATAGTGGAGGATGTCGCGGACGGAGATGATGCCCGTGACGCGGCCTCCGCTGAGGATGGGCAGGTGCCGGTAACCGCCCAGGTCCATCTTGTGCAGGGCGAAGGCGATCCGGTCGCTCAGTTCGAGGGTTTCGACCGGGGCGGTCATGAACTCCGAGACGGGCCGGTCGGCCAGGTGCGGCGCCTCGACGTTCAGGCGCACCAGGGCGTCGCGATCGGTGAAGATGCCCACCACGTCGTGGTCGCGCACGATCACCGCGCACCCGCCCGACCGGTCCACCATGCGGCGGAGCACCTCGCCCACCGGGGTTTCGGGCGCCACGACCAAGGGCTCGCGGGGCACGAGGTCCTTGATGCGGCCTTTGACGATGCTGTGCTCGACGCCGGAGCGCGGGCGCCGCTTCGACAGCGCGCTGAGCGAGCTTTGGCATTTCTCGCAGTCGTCCGACCCGTCGATGTTGTCGTGTCCGCAGTTCGGGCAGATGCTCATGGCCGGCGACCGTGGATTGGGGGGCGGGGGTTACTCGACGGTCCAGGTGTCGCCCGAGTTGAACAGCCGGTCGAGGTCGCCGGCGCCCTGGGCCGCGATCGTCTCGTCGATCTGCCGGTTGAGCAGCTCGTCGTACTTGGGGCGGTCGACCGCTCGGAACACGCCGATCGGCTCGGGGAACTCGGGTTGGCGCATCCGGCTGAGCAGGTAGGCTAGGCTGGGCTCGGCGGCCCGTTCGTCGTGCACGAGCAGGTCGTCTTCGGTGATGCCGTTGCCGAGCGTGACGACCTCGGGCTCGAGGCCGTTGAGGCGGATTCCCTTGTCGCGGTTCTTGCCGAAGATCATCGGCTTGCCGTGCTCGAGTTCGAGCGTGGTCTCGTCGCGGGTGTCGCGGCCCGTGGCGTACTCGAACGCCCCGTCGTAGAAGACGACGCAGTTCTGGTAGACCTCGATGAACGACGTGCCGCGGTGCTCGGCCGCCCGTTGGAGGACCATACCCAGGTGTTTCGTGTTGACGTCGATCGTGCGGGCCACGAAGGTGCCTTCGCAACCGATGGCCACGGAAAGGATGTGCAGCGGGTTGTCGATCGAGCCGAGCGGGGTGCTCTTGGTGACCTTGCCCAGGGGCGAGGTGGGCGAGTACTGGCCCTTGGTCAGGCCGTAGATGCGATTGTTGAACAGGACGATGTTGATGTCGAGGTTGCGCCGGATGGCGTGGATCAGGTGGTTGCCGCCGATGCTCAGGCCGTCGCCGTCGCCGGTGATTACCCAGACCGACAGATCGGGGCGCACGACCTTGAGGCCCGTCGCCACGGTCGGAGCCCGGCCGTGGACCGAGTGGATCCCGTAGGTGTTCATGTAGTACGGGAACCGGCTGGAGCAGCCGATGCCCGACACGAAGACGAGCTTCTCGCGGGGGATGCCCAGCGAGGCCATGGTCTTTTTCATCTGGGCCAGGATGGCATAGTCGCCGCAGCCGGGGCACCAGCGCACGTCCTGGCCGCTGGCGTAGTCGTTGGGCGAGGGCTTCTTGGCCGAAGGGGCGGCGTCGGTTTTCATTCCTCCTCCAGGACCTTCTCGATGGCGTCGACCACCTCGCCGACCGTGAAGGGTCGGCCGGTGACCTTGTTGAGGCCTCGGGCGTCGACGAGGTACTCGCTTCGGATGCGGGTCCGCAGTTGCCCCAGGTTGAGCTCCGCCACCAGCACGCGGTCGTAGCGTTGGAGCAACTCGCCGAGGTTGGCCGGCAGGGGATACAGATAGCGCAGATGGGCGTGGGCCACCGGCGCCCCGCGCTCCCAGAGGCGGCGGACCGCGGTGGCCAGCGCCCCGTACGTGCCTCCCCAGCCGAGAACCAGCAGCTTGCCCGACGCGGGACCCTCGACCCGCTGGGGCGGCGCGTGCCGGGCGACGTTGGCGATCTTGCGGGCGCGAAGCTCGACCATGTGCTGGTGATTGGCCGGGTCGTAGCTGACCGCGCCGGTGATGTCCTGCTTTTCGAGACCGCCGATGCGGTGCATCAAGCCGGGCGTTCCCGGCAGGGCCCAGGGCCGGGCGAGCCATTCGTCGCGCACGTAGGGTCGAAAGGGCTCTCCGTCGTGCGCGGCCTCGGGATGCCGGACGGCGATCGGATCGAGACCGGCCGTCGACGGGATCCTCCACGGCTCCGAGCCGTTGGCCAGGTAGGTGTCGCTGAGCACGAGCACGGGCGTCATGAACCGGACGGCGATGCGCCAGGCTTCGATCGCCACGTCGAAGCAGTCGGCCGGGCTCGAAGCGGCCAGCACGGGCAGCGGGCATTCGCCGTGCCGACCGTACAGGGCCTGGTTCAAGTCGGCCTGCTCGGTCTTGGTGGGCATCCCGGTGCTGGGACCGGCGCGCTGGACGTTGAGGATCAGAAGCGGCAGCTCGGTCATCACCGCCAGCCCGACCGCCTCGGTCTTGAGCGACAGGCCGGGGCCGCTCGTGCCGGTGACGGCCATGGCCCCGCCGAACGAGGCCCCGATGGCCGCGGTGATCGCGGCAATCTCGTCTTCGGCCTGAAAGGTCCGCACGCCGAACTTCTTCTGCTTGGCCAACTCGTGCAGAACGTCGCTCGCAGGCGTGATGGGGTAGGTGCCGTAGAACAAGGGGCATCCGCTGAGCTTCGAGGCGGCCAGCAGCCCCCACGCCAACGCCTGGTTGCCCGTGATGTTGCGGTACTTTCCCGGCGGAAGCCGGGCGGGGTCGACCGAGAAGCGGCTGGTGAACGCCTCGGTGGTGATTCCGTAGTTGTAGCCCGCCTGAAGGGCCAGCCGATTCGCCTCGGCCACGGCGGGGCGCCGGCCGAACTTCTCGACGATGAATCGTTGGGTCGGCTCCAGCGGCCGGTCGTAGAGCCAGAAGACGAGGCCCATGGCGAAGAAGTTCCGGCAGCGGTCGGCCTCCTTGGTGCTCAGCCCCTGTTCCTTGACGGCCGCGCGGGTGAGCTTGGTGACCTCGACTTGGAACACTTGGTATCCGTCGAGGCTGCCGTCTTCGAGGGGATTGCTTCCGCAGCCGGCCAGTTCCAGCCCGCGCTTCTCGAAGGCGTTCGCGTCGACAATGAGCACGCCGCCGGGCACGAGGTCGGGCAAGTTCGTGATCAGGGCGGCCGGATTCATGGCGACCAGGGCATCGACCCGGTCGCCGGGCGTGAAGATCTTGCGGCTGGCGAAATGGATCTGGAACCCGCTGACCCCGGCCTTGGTGCCCCGCGGCGCCCGGATTTCGGCGGGGAAGTCGGGAAAGGTGGCCACGTCGTTGCCCACCAGGGCCGACGTGTTGGTCAGTTGGCTTCCCGCCAGTTGCATTCCGTCACCCGAATCGCCGCAGAAGCGGACCGTGGCGGCATCCAAGGGAACCGTGGGCTTGGACTCCTCGATCGACGTCATCGCCGTTGCCTGCTGTGAAGCCATCCGCGTGGTTCTCCGCTCGCGGTTGGGGGACTAAGGGCCTTCTCGTTCGTACATGACGGGCTTGGAGACCGGCGGCAGGTTGTAGACGGCCTGGGGAAAATGCTCGACGATCCAGTGCACGATCCCCGCCACGCTGAGCAGGCTCGTCGGCCTCCCCCGGTCGTCGACGATCGGAAGGCGGCGATACCCGCTGGCCCCCATCTTGACGATGGCCGTCTTGAGCGCGTCGCCCTCCCCGAGCGTGACGGGATCGGGCGTCATGACGCGTTCGATCGGGCAGTCGAGATCGGCGTGCCGCGCCAACACGCGAAGCGCGTCGCGCTCGGTGAAGATGCCCACCAACACGCCGTCGCGGCACACGAGAACCTCGCCGCGATCCGTCGCTTTGAGCAGCTTCAGCACGTCGCGGACGGCAAAGTCGGGGGCGACCGAGAGAGGCTCGCGCGGATCGGCCCGCTCGACCGGCTCCGTGGCGACGCTGATCCCCATGTCCATCGAGCATTCCTGTCGTTGTGTCTCCTTCACAAATGTACCAATGCAGGGCAAGGAGGGAAACTACGACGGCCACGAGTTCCTTGGCACGAGCGGAGCGGGCGCGGAGGTTGAGCGAGGACGCGAAGGCCGGGGCCGACGCGACGCCGAAAGACCGCGGAAAACGCCGAGCGGCACGGGCCCTGCCGCCTCGACCGGGGCGCGCGTCGAGTTCTCCGGACCGGGTTGTGCCCGCCGCACGGCGAGCCGGCCCGTGCGGCCGTCGGCCCGGGACACTTTGGCCGGCGCCCCGAGGCGTCGCCGCATCCGCTCGTTCCCACGCTTCGCGTGGGAACGCTTCTTCGGCTGCTTTGCGGCCCTCGGAGGCGACGCGAAGCGTCGAAGCCCTCGGTTCCCACGCTTCGGGTGGGAACCCGTGGACGCAAAGCTTGCGGAACCCGTGCACCAATCGCCGAACTTCGAAAGTCCGCCTAGGTCGCGCCCCGACCCGGCGGGCCTTGGCGGCCCTGCCGACCGGCGTAGAAGCGGGTGAGGTTGATTCCGCCGCGCAGCTCTTCCTCGAGCAGCTTGATCCGCGTTTCGAGCCGCTCGACCCGCCGCTGGAGCAGGGCGAGCGCGTGCTCGGCCGACTTCGACGGCCTCGGGCGCGGGACGGTCGGGTACCCCAGGTGCCTCGCCAGAGCCGAGAACAGGAACAGCGGGTCCTTGCGGCGGTTCGCCAGGGCGATCTTGCCTTCCTTCTCGCCGAAGAGGATGGGCTTCTCGGCCGATCCCCGCTGTTGGCGGTAGTATTCGCTGCGGACGTAGATCATGTCGGCGAAGTCGACGATCCCCACCTGGCGGCGCACGGTCACGATCCACTCGCGCCAGGCGTCGTCGTACGCCGGGTCGTCGGCCACCGCGTCCAGTCCCCGATCGTACCCCAGCCGATTACGGCAGAGCGATTCGAACTGGAAAAGAAAAATCCCCTGGCGCGAGGCCCCTTCGGCCCGATACCCCGCCTCGCGCTCGAGGATTTCCAAGGCGATGCGGAAGTCGAACCGCCCTTCCTCGCGCTCGGCCTCGGCGATCACGTACGTCTGAAAGGGCGTGAAATAGTGCTTCAGCCGGCCCATCGCCGAGCCGAAACCTCCGGTCAGCTTCAATTCGCTGGCCAGAAAGTCCAAGGCCATGGGCAGCTTTGTCGTCGAGAGGATCTCCTGGCGAATCGACACCAGCAACTCCTGCGTCGAGCCCTGATCGAGCCGCTCGCGGAGCGTGCGAAAGAAATAGGCCTGTTCGACCAATTCCTCGCGGTCCAAGCCTGAGGGATTCGTGTTGTCTTCGACGGCCATTTCCTCGCACGGTCTCGATTTGACCAGCGCACCCGAAGACGCCCCCTCCCGTCGGGCGCGGATCGCGGGCAGGGCCGACCACGGCCGTGCCCGCGCATGACCCGTCGCCACGTCCGCGGGGCGTCGGTTTGTCGGGTCCCCGCGTCGCTGCCTAGCCGGCGAAAGGCGAGTAGACGCCGGGCATGGGGATCGGATAATCGCCGTTCTCGTCTTTTTCGACCGGGGCTTTGGCGTCCCAGGTCCACTGGTCGGGATCGGGGACGATCTGGGCGCCCTTCGCGACGGCCTCGTCCCACTTGACGACCTTGCCCGAGTAGTTCGCCATGCGCCCCAGGACGGCGGTCATGCTGCTGTTGGCGCCGTACCAGCCTTCGTTGTAGCGTTTGCCGGCGCGGAGGGCGGCGATCAGGTCGGTCTGCTCTTGCTGATGTCCGCCGACCCGCTTGCCGTCGTAGCGCCACCCGTTCTTGCCCTCGATCCTGCCGGAGCAGTCGGAGGTGCCTTCGGTGCCGTGGGCGGCCTCGGAGACGCTGTTGAAGCAGTCTTTCATGTGGCGGCACTGGCTGAACATCTTGGTGCCGTCGGCATAGGTGAACTCAACGAAATGGTGGTCGAAGATCTGGCCGGTGCCCTTCAGGTCGCCGAGGTAGCGGGCGGTGCACCCGCCCATGCCGTTCGCCTCGACGGGGTGCTCGTCGTTCATGACCCAGTTGCCGACGTCCATGTTGTGGATGTGCTGCTCGCAGATGTTGTCGCCGCTGAGCCAGCAGAAGTGGTACCAGTTGTGCACCTGGTACTGCATTTCGGTCATGCCTTCCTCGCGGCTTCGGTTCCAGATGCCGCCGCCGTTCCAGTAGACGCGCAGGAACTGCACCTCGCCGAGGGCGCCGTCGTGAATCCTCTGGATGGTCTCCATATATTGGGGCTCGTGGCGGCGCTGGAGCCCGACGCCCACCAGCAGACCCTTCTCGTCGGCGCGCTTGTTGGCCTCCATGAGCATGCGGTAGCCGGGCGCGTCGACGCAGCAGGGCTTTTCCATGAAGATGTGCTTGCCGGCGGCCACGGCGGCGGCGTAGTGCACGGGCCGGAAGCCCGGCGGCGTGGCGATCACGATCAGGTCGCACCCCGATTCGATCGCGTCCTGGTAGCCTTGCAGGCCGAGGAACACGCGGTCCTGGGGCACGGAGGCCCGGTCGCCGTACTGCTTCTTCAGATTGGCGATGGCCCCCATGGCGCGGTTCTCGAACGCGTCGGCCACGGCAACCAATTGCACGTTGTCGTCGGCGTTCATCAATTGGGCGACGGCCCCGGTGCCGCGCCCCCCGGAACCGATCAGGGCCACCTTGACCACGTCGCTTCCCGCCGCGTGCGCGTTTCGGGCAACGCCGACGCCCGCCAGAGAGGCCCCGGTCACGGCGGCGGACGACACTTTCAAGAACTCCCGGCGGGATCGTTTCTGGGTCTCACTCATCCTCTGCATCTCCTCGTCAAGAAGTGAACCGTCAAGTATTTGGGCGAGAATGCTCTCCCGTCCGGACTACATCTTGCCCCCTTGCGCTTCGCGATAGTCTTGGATGACCTGGGGGTCGGGCTCGTAAAGCTTCGCTTCGTCGGCCGTGGGCATGCGAAGCGGTCGCACCACGCGGAACCCCAGGAATTCGGCGTCGGTGAGATACCAGATGCTCTGCGGGATCTGCGGGTCCTGCATCTTCCAGTCGGGATCGGAGCCCCGCCGGGCCGCGCTGCGGAGATCCTCGGCGTCGTCGAGCCACGACCCGCCGCGAACGCAGCGTGGAAACAGCGTCTTGGGATCGTTCAGCGGGTTTCTGACCGTCTTGCCCCCGTGCGTCTTATAGAACTCGGGATCGTACTGATCGAGAACCCATTCGCAGACGTTGCCGTGCATGTCGTGGAGGCCCCAGGGATTCGGCTTCTTCTGGCCGACCTTGGCGTAGCCGTCCTCCGAGTTGTCGAAGTACCAGGCATATTCGTCGAGATCGTCGGCGCTGTCGCCGAACGAATAGGCCGTGGTCGTGCCGGCCCGGCAGGCGTACTCCCACTCGGCTTCGGTCGGCAATCGGTAGTAGCGGCCCGTGTTCGCCGTCAGCCACTTGCAGTACACCTTGGCCGCAAACTGGGTCATGCAGATGGCCGGATAGCCGTCGTGCCCCATGCCGAAGGTCATGTCGGTGTAGGCGTTCGTGGGCCGGGCGATGGCGTCGACCAGCTTGTCCCAGTTGGTGCGGTCCTCGCCGGCGGCGTCGCGCTTCATCTTGCGCTGGGTGACGTCGAGCTTCAGCGACCAGGCATCGTACTGTTCCCAGGTGATCTCGGTCTTGCCCATCCAGAAGGCGTCGACCTCGACTTCGTGCTGGGGCCCTTCGCCTTCTCCGCGACCGGCCTCGCTCTCGGGGCTGCCCATGACAAACTTCCCGGATGGAATCGGGATCATCTCGATCCGGAGGTCCGTCCCCGGAATGGCCTCGGCGTAGGCTTTCATGCCGGCTTCGTCGGCCGCCTCGGCGTCGGGGTTCTCGCCCGCCGGGCTGCGCCGGGCCAGCGGAAGCCATTTGACCGCCTCCCAATCGTTCGGGTCAAAGGTCTGGCCCGTGGCGTCTCCTTCGGCACCGATCGCCGCCGAGGCGGCAAGCACTCCGATCAGCAGACCGGTCAGCCAGATTCGCGCGGATCGAATTCGACTCGCGTTGCGGAGCACGTCAGTCATGTACAGCCTCTCCAAGCAAAGGTAAAGGAATCGTCCGATCGAGATGCCCTCGCTCGTGAGCGGTCGGCCCCAATCGAAGACGAGGGGCGACCCACCGCGGGAAGGCCAGGCTTTGCGCGGGGTAGGGATGCCGACTTTCATCCGGCCGGCGCAACCGTCGGCTTCCCGGCCGGCGCGCCCGGGCCGCGGCGAGGACGCCTGCGGCAAGCTCGTATTGTAAGCCACCCGCAGCGCCTCTGCAAACCTTGCTCCGGGCCGTTCGCGTGCCACGAGAACCCCTATCGAGAGGGGATGCGCCGGCCCCGCGACGAGCCGCAGGAGTGGGGTTGTTGGTTCCCGTCGGGCTCGGCTATCGTGAGGTGGAGTACCCGGAGCCAGACGTCCCGCGGCGGCGCGGCGGGAATCGGCCCGTGACGGGAGGTGCCGAACCGTTCCGGCGCGGCACCGCTGCTTCGCGTCCGGACAGGCTAATCCCGCCAATTGCCGGCCGGGCGCTCCAAGGCCGCCTCGGTGCGGACGGCCGCCAACGCGTCGCTTGTCTCGGCGTGCTCGACGATGGTCCAGGGATTGATCTCCACGCCGCCGCAGGCGACCATCGCACGGTTCTTGCGCGTAACCTGGGCCCGGCTGGCGACCTGCTTGGGAGCGGGTAGCGAGGCGGTCTGCACGCCGGCCGATCCCATGAGCATGGGCAGGCTCACCTGGGCCTTTTCGAGCAGGTTCTCTTTGGCGATCAGGGCCGAAGCCACGGCCAGGTCCATGCAATTGCGCAACTGGCCGAAGACCGGATCGGCCAGGGCCAAGTCGTCGTAGCGCTCGGTCATGAGGTTGGCCCACCGCTGGGAGGCCGGATCGGCCTTACCGGAGTGCCGGCGCGACCCGGCCCCATCGAGGAAGTCGCTTTCGGCCATCGCCTTGACCGAACCGCCGCGGATCTCCCAACTCAGCCCTTCGGCGTCGCGAAGCAAGGGCTCGTAATCCGGCGCGAGCCACCATCGAGGCATGTTGGCCGCGGCGCGGCTTCGCGAGGGCACCAGGTCCATGGCGCTGGGGAGCCCCGGAATGGGAGCGGGCTCGAACCCCATGCCGATGCTCTTCATGCGGTAGTCGGCCGCCACCATGACCCGGGCGTAATGGCTCGACTCGGGCACGCCGGTAACCGAGATCTCCTGAGGACCGAGCTGCCGCTCCATCGCCATCGCAACCGTCTGCGGGTCGAGGCCCGGCCGCAGACCCTGGCGGAAGCTTGCCCAGCGGCGCAGGCCATCCGCGGTGGGGTCGATGGAGCAACTGATCACGGTGCGGACCGAGCCGTTGGCCGCGCGTAAGGCGGTAACCAGGTCGTCGAGCAACAGGACGGGCCGGCCGGTCGTCGCCCCGACGATGGCGCCCTGCCGGTTCACTTTCCAGGCCTCCGCCGGTCCGGCCAGCACGACGTCGTTTTCGTCGGGGTAGACGAACACGTAGCGAATCTTCTGGAGCCCGCCCAGACAGAGGATCTCGGCGGGCAGCGGCTCGCCCCGGTCGCGGCATCGGGCGATCGCCTCATCCAGGCCGCGCAGGGAGATCTTCAGGAGCTGGTTGGTTTGCCGCAGATCCTCGGGGATGGCGTCCGTCAGCTCGCGGCGCGCCTGTTCGAGCTTGCCGAGGTCGTCCAGGGTCGCCCGGGTCAACATCCCGTCGGCGTCGACGAGGACGCCTCCCACGGCCGATTGGGTGCCGATAACCTGGGCGCGGGCGGGCGGACAGAGAGACGCGGCCAGGGTGAGCATCAACAGCACGAAGCCGGCCGCACGTGCGATGTGAGGGATAAGACTGCCACGAACTGACATCACGTTTCTCCTGTGGACGTTTACGGGGGCAGTGACCTGCCGTCTCCCCGGTTTCCCCTGTTCCCAGGCGATCACGACGGCGACCCGGCGCACCGCCGAGACCTCGCCGACGATGCGGAGCGCAGCGCGCACGAATAGTCGATACGACGCGGTAAAATACAGCCTAATTCGGAGCGGCAGCATTTGCAAGGAAGTATCGGGGGGCTTTCGCTGCCTCCGTCCCGGACCATTCCCCCAATTCGTGTTATGCCTCATTCGAGGGATGAAGGGCGGTGCCGGTTTCGCGGGGAATTACGGAAGCCCAGTAAGACCCCTTCGAGTATCCCAACGGGGAATAACGGAAAGGCGACCGCCCAGCAGGCCCAAGGTTCTCCTTCCGCCTGGCGCGACGTGGCTTTGGGCCGCGATGCAGCGGAAGCTGCTTGCCCGAATGCCCACTGTTCGGATAAGCTAGTAACAGTAGCGGTCTCGCCTTACTCAATCCTGGGGGTTCGTGCCCCGGTGCAGAATTCGCAGGGCTCTTGGGATCGGGGTGCAGTCAGTGGAGTCGGAACTGGCCTATTTGGTGATTCGGGAAGGTTCGAAGTGGACCGATGTGTTCCGGCTGGTGTCGGGCGAGTCGGTGACCATTGGCCGCGCCCCGACGAACCAGATTGTCATCAAGGACGAGCGGTGCAGCCGCAGCCACGCCGAGCTGTTTCTGTCGGAAGGTCAATGGATCCTGCGGGACCTGGACAGCCGCAACGGCACCGTGGTGGGCGACAACCTGCTCAAGGGCGACTGGGCCCTTCGGCCGGGCGACGTGATCCGTATCGGCCACTCCCAGTTGATCTTTGTCCACAATCTGAGCGAGGCATTTTCCGACGCCGGCACGGTCGTGCGGCGCGGGACCGGTCCCGACGACGTCGCCGAAGCCTCGGGCGAGCCGGGCGACTCGAGTGTCCTGGCGGCCTACGATCCCACGACGATTACGCACCGCCGCGGGCAGACTCGATTTCTGACCGTGCCGCCGCCCGAGACCGACCAAAGCGGGATCTCGCGCATGGGGCGCGCCGCCGCGCGCCTGTGTCGCCTGGCCATCGAGTCGGGCAATGCCCCCGACGTTCCCAAGATGGCCGATCTGGCCCTGGCCGCCCTGTTTGAAGGCATCGAGGTCGATGCCGGGGCGCTGCTTCTTCTGCCGAGGGATTTTCAAGGCGAGCCGACCGGGGCCGACCTCGAGGTGGTGGCCTCGCGCACCACAAGCGACCGGCGTTACCATCGCGTGGCCGGGTTTCTGGCGACCACCGTGATGCGCGAGGGCGAGGCGGTGTTGGCGCGCAACGTGATGGGCGACAGCGCGTTGGGCAGCCGCGACAGCAAAGGCGTCATCCACACGACCAGCGTGATCTGCGCCCCGGTTCGGCACGGGGATCGAATCCTGGGCTTGATTCACCTGTATTCGTCCGACCCCGACCGGGTTCCCGATCCGGACGACCTCGAGTACACCTTGGCGGTAGCCGACACCGTGTCGGTGGCCGTGACGAACTTCCACCGCCGCCTCGAACTGGCCGAGAACCTGATCCAGGTCCGAAGCGAGAACGTGCAGCTTCGGCAACAACTGGGGGTGCAGAGCGAGATCATCGGCTCCAGCCCGGCCATGCAGCAGGTGGCCGAGGAGATCGCTCGCGCGGCGGCCAGCCGAGCCACTCTGCTGATCCGAGGCGAGAGCGGGGTGGGTAAGGAGCTGGTCGCCCGCGCCGTCCACTACTCGAGTCCGCGCAACAAGAATGTCTTCGTGTGCCTCAACTGTGCCGCCCTGTCGGAGGACCTGCTCGCCAGCGAGTTGTTCGGGCACGAGCGCGGGGCCTTCACCGGAGCCACGGACCGCAAGATCGGCAAGTTCGAGGCGGCCCATCTGGGGACCTTGATGCTCGACGAGATCGGCGAGATGAGCCCGGGCATCCAGGCGAAGTTCCTCCGCGTGCTCGAAGGGCACCCCTTCGAGCGGGTCGGGGGGAGCAAGCCGGTCAAGGTCGACGTGCGCGTGATCGCCGCCACGAATCGCGACTTGGAGCGCGACGTCGAGGAGGGCCGTTTCCGCCACGACCTTTTCTTCCGGCTTCGCGTACTCGAAATCGTGGTTCCCCCGCTGCGAAAGCGTCCCGGCGACATTGCCGAACTGGCCAACTACTTCCTCGACAAGTTCCGAACCGAGACGGGCCGCAAAATCCAGGGCTACAGCGAGGCCGCCATGGAGCAGATCATGCGCTATCGCTGGCCCGGTAACGTCCGCGAACTGAAGAACGTGATCGAGCGGGCGGTGGTTCTGTGCCGGGGGACGCACATCGAAGAGGAAGACTTGATCCTGACCAGCTTGTCGACCACCGGCGACACGGGGGAGACGAGGCCGCCTGGCGAGGGGTTCGCCCCCTGCTCCCTGTCCGATCTCGAAAGCCAGCACATCCTGGCCACGCTGAACCACTTCGGTTGGAACAAGAGCAAGACGGCCAGCAGCTTGGGGATCGAACGATCGACGCTCGACCGCAAGATCCGCCGCTACGCCTTGGTCGATTCCCGGGCGGCGGGCTCTCGCCAGGGGGCTTCCTGAGCCCTCATCTTCTGTCAGCGCTTCTGCTTGCGTATTCTGCCGACGATCGGGCGGCGTTGCGCGTCTGGGTGATTTGGGAAAGACGTTCCTTTTTCGTCGTTCGTTCGGATTTGTCAAAGTCTGCGGATTGCGTCGCCGATACCAGTCATGCCAATCTCTCCGGATATTGGCTTGCGTTACGTATTTCCAGCATCCCAAGGTGGCAGACTCGGCATCGATCCGGAGATTGCGTCCCCCCCCGAAAGGAACGTAAAACCCATGAGTCGGCAGTCCTCGATCCTGTGCGTCGTTTTGGCCGCGTCGTTGCTGGCCAAGGCCGGTTGCGTTCCGCAACAGCCGTTCTACTTCCACGGAAATGGCGATCTGTCGCACTACATCGGCAAGGCCACGGACATCGAGTTCCCCGACGTCGAGACCACGAGCTTGGACGAGGTGGTCGGGGCCCGCCCGCCGTTGACGCTTGACAATCCCGATCCCGAGGAGATATGGGAGCTTCCGCTGGAGGAGGCGGTGCGCATTGCCCTGGCCAACGGCAACGTGATCCGCACGCTGCCGGGATTGGAGTTCGGCCAGACCGACGCGACGCCCGAAACGATCCAGAACAACCCGGCGGGCATGCCGAGCGTCTACGACCCCGCGCTGACCGAGACGGGCAACGGTTTTTCGAGCCCGTTGGGCGTCGAGGCGGCGTTGGCCGATTTCGACACGACCTTCAACAGCTTCGTACGTTGGGACAAAAACAACCGACGGCAGAACGTCAGCCCCAGCGTGGAGTTCTTCCGGCCCACCACCCTCGAGCGCGAGGGGGGCAGCTTCCAGGCCGAGCTGAGCAAGCCCACGGCGACCGGTGGGACGTGGTACTTGCGCCACAACGTCGACTACGAAGGAAACAACACGCCTTTGACGGGGCAGGCGTTCCACAGCGCGTGGACCACGTCGCTGGAGGCCGAGTTCAGCATGCCTTTGTTGCAGGGCAACGGCGTGCAGTTCACCCGCATCTACGGTCCGCGCCAGACCTCGGCCTTTGGCAACGCGGCCTCCCTGGCCGGCCGAGCCCCCGAGCAGTTTCGCGGCGTGATGATTGCCCGGCTCAATGCCGACGTGAGCCTGGCCGATTTCGAGGCCCAGGTGCTGCGGATGATCGCCGACGTCGAACACGCCTACTGGAATCTGTACCTGGCCTACCGCAATCTCGACGCTCTGGTCGAGGGCCGCAACCTGGCGTTGGACACCTGGCGCGACGTCCAGGCCGAACGGGAGGTCGGCACGGGCGACGCCCAGGACGAGGCCCAGGCCCGACACCAGTACTTCGAGTTCAAGGGGGCCGTCGAGGAGGCCCAGAACCAGGTCTACGTCGCCGAGGGCAATCTGCGGTACATGATGGGGCTGGCGGCGACCGACGGGCGTCTGATCCGGCCTTCCGACGAGCCGACCACGGCCGAGGTCCAGTTCGATTGGGCCGACGTCCATGCCGAGGCCATGGCCCGGAGCGTGAATCTCCGGCGGCAGAAATGGCAGATCAAACGCCGCGAACTGCAACTGATCGCCTCGAAGAACCTTCTCCTGCCCGAGTTGAACGCGGGCGGCATGTATCGCTGGCACGGCTTAGGGGACCGACTGATCGATCCGAGCAACGCGCGCGACAACGCCTACGGCGTCATGACCGACGGCGACTTCCAGGAATGGTCGCTCGCCCTGAACCTCTCGGTGCCGCTCGGCTTTCGGAAGGAACTCGCCGGGGTGCGGAACGCCGAACTGCAATTGACGCGCGACCGCGCCGTGTTGCGGGAGATGGAATTGGAGCTCTCCCACGATCTGTCCGGGGTGCTGCGCGACCTGAAGAAGAACTATCAGCTTGCCCAGACCCGATTCAATCAGCGCCTGGCCGCCCAAATCGAACTGGAGGGGTGGCAGGCCCAGGAAGAGGCCGGTCTGGCCGTGCGCCAGGCCTATCTCGATCGGAAGCTGGACGCCCAGCGCCGGTTGGCCACCGCCGAGATCAATTACTACAGCGCCCTGGTCGCCTACAACAAGGCGATCCTGCAAGTGCACTTCCGCAAGGGGTCGCTGTTGGAGTACAACGGCGTCTATCTGGCCGAAGGCCCCTGGCCCGCCAAGGCCTACTTCGACGCGGTCCGGCGAGCCCGCGCGCGCGACGCCTCGACCTATCTCGATTACGGGTTCACCCGCCCCAAGGTCATCAGCCGCGGCGAGTACCAACAGCACACGGGCACCAGTGCAGGGATCTTCGACGGATACGAGCCGACCGGGCGGGAGCCGGTCCTGGCCCCGACGCCCGAGACGATTCCGGTCCCCGAACCCGAGCCCATGCCTCCGACGGCCTCGCGCGGCTCCCTTTCTCCGAGGGCCGCCGCGGGCCAGCCGTTGAGCCCGCAACAGATCGTGCGGAACACCTCGCCGCGCACGACGCCCGCCGCTTGGGCCCAGAGGGCTTCGGGGCGTCCGGCAGCCAAGTACGATTTGGGCACGTTTGCCCGCGGCCTGATCGAGGGGACCGCGAACGACGAGGCTTCGCCTTCCGCCGGATCGGCCATCGAGCAGGCGAGCTACCAAGAGGCGACGCCGGCTCCCGCGACCGACGCGCCGGCCGAGCCTTCGTCGGGATGGACCAGCGCCGGCAAGGCGACGCCTGCGGCGAGAGCCTCGACTGCGACAGCAGCGCGGCCGGCGCCCGCGACCGGCTCGGGCTGGAAAAGCAAGCGCTAGGCATCGGGCAAATCTCGGCGGCCCCGGATCGCTTCCTCGAAGGCCGCGACCCCGATCTCCTCAAGCGCCGGGCAAGGCCGACGCCCTTCGTTCGCCGACCCGAGACGCCGGTTGACGCGACACCTTGGCATTCTCGGCCACGTAGCGATAGGAGTAGAGCCACCCGTTGGCCACGTACCAGACGTCGGGCCGGCCCGACACGTGGTCGAAGTGCTGCATCAGGGTCGAGCCCTGCACGCCGTCGACGCCCAGGCGCACGTCGTAGATGACGCTGTTCCTGTAGCGGTCGGCGTGCCACATGGCGTAGAAGATACCGCCCCGGCCGTACACCGCGTCGAAGGCCCCGTTCAGGGCGGCCACGTCGGCCGCGTAGTAACGCCCCTTGGGATTGCGCTTCTCGAGCACCGCGTCGTACGACTTCGTCTGGATCGCCCCAATGCCGTAGTAGCGATACTGGGCGTTCCAGGGGATGTAGTCGGTGCTCGCCGGATTGTCGCGGCCGTTCCAGTCGCGAAGCAAGAGGAACTCACCCTGGGAAGCCTCCTCGATCGAGCGGTCCTTGTATCCGCAGGGCAGGATGAACTCGAAGAGATGCTGCCCGTAGGGGATGTTGGCAAGGCGCTTGAGGATCTCGTCGCGGCAGCCGATGATCTCCGACTCGTACCCGTGCACCGCGTAGGCTTTGGCGCTGCACGGATGGGTGCTCGAGTGGACGGCCGGCTCCCAACTCCGGTCGCCGCGGTCGAGTTCTTCCTGGATTCGCTGCCAGATGGCATCGCCGCCGTACATGTGGCTGTTGATGGCGATCGACACGGGCAGGCGGTACTTCCGGCAGGCGTGGACCGACGCCTGGTAGCTGTCCGAGGCGTCGTCGGTCATGCCCTTCCACGGCGCCCCCGGGTTCGACGAAGCCCGCCTTCCCCAGTTGTCGTTCGACAACGTGTAGGCGGCCTTTCGGTTGTCGTAGTATCTGGCGACCGAGTCGAAGGCCGCCGAGTCGACGCCCGCGAACTCCAGCTCGATCGTATGGCCCTCGCCGAAACCGACCGACACGTAGGCCCGGTTCTCTGCCGGGTTGAACCGCACGCACTCGACGCCGTTCAAAAACTCGTCGGACGATCTCTTGTCGAGGGCCACCCATTCGCCCGAGGCCTCGTCGCGCCGCAGCACGTCCGAATCGCCGGTCGCTCCCGCGACGCGAAACACGTAGGTGACGGGATACCGAAAGCCCCACTTGGCCTGCATGGCCTCGTCGATCGAGATCGTGAAGGCCGTCGCGTCGGAGGCGTCCCGGGCACTGCGGGCGGCCTGGTCCGCCGACTCATCGGCGCGGGTCATGCCAGACGAGAGAAACCAGAGCACGCAAACGATTGCGAGAATCGTCGATCGGGTTTTCATGGTCAACGGGCCTTCCAATCCTCCAGTGGCGAGACGGCGGTCGGTCGATCGTGGCCGGCCGGGGTGAAGGCCACGGTGATCCGTCCCTTGGTGAAATCGTCGAAGTAGATTGCCAGCTTGCGGATCCCCGGGTTCGATCGCTGTCCTTCGACCGTGGGAGAGGTTGGCAGGGGGGCTGCCTCCATCACGCGAAATCGGGCATCGTCGGGACCGAGAACGCTCGCCACGAGTTGCCTGTCGTTCAACCGCAGCGTGGCCGAGCGGCCGTCGGAAGCGATCTCGACCTCGGCCGGCGTGTGCATGAACCACCACAACCGCGAGGGAGCCTTCAATTCGATCGCGTCTTGCACCACGGGCACGGTGCCGTCGAGCAAGCGGATGCCCCGGTGGACCCGCTCGGCATGCTCGGCGTAGGCGGCCGTGAGATCCATGATCGCGAAGGGGCTCGCCGGGTCGTCGTCGAATCGGAGCACGTCGGCCCTGCCCCGGATCGCCTGGTCGGGACCCGCGCCCGGCTCGATCACCAGCGTGTTGTGTCCCTCGGCCCGGTTGCGGTAGAAGTGCCAGCGGCCTTTGCGCCCGTCGAAGTAGCCGGGCAGATTGTAGTTGTCGGCCCCCAGGTCGACGGCAAATCGTTCGCCCAGCATCTCGAGGACGAACGAGCCCAGGTCGGCCTGGCCGTGATTGACGCCCGGCCGGTCGCCCTTGAAGACGATCCAGCTTGCCTCGGGGTCGTCCCAGCTCGACCGCAGGCTCACCGCCTCGACGCCGCGCCAGTAGGTGCATTTCGCCGGCGGCGGAATGCGATCGGCCCCGGGCTCGCGATACCAGATCAAATCGCGCGGGCTGCCGCGCACGAACCGCTCGGTGAACCGGGTGACGGCCGGATGCCCGAATCGGTCGGCCAGCCAGAACATGGTGAACGTGCTGCTCGGCCGGCCCGCCCCCGCGTCGGCGAAGTTGAAGGTCAGGCCGGTGGGGCCCGTCATCTGCATGGGAAATCGCACGGTCTGATCGAATCCCTCGAAGCGCGTCAGGCCGAAGTCGCTTCCCAGGGCCGACTCGAGCACGGCGATCATGAGCACGTTGTAACTGGTTCCGTAGCCCCAGTAGCCGGGGCCTTCATGATAAGCCCCGTCGGGGGCGTACTCGGCCATGGCACGCGGGATGGACCCGAGCGCCGAGTGGACGATCTCGGCGGCCAGTTCGGGCACTTCGTCGGCCACCGCCAGGGCACCGGCGGTCAGCCCGCCGTTGCACACCTGGTTCCAATTGTGCACCGACCGGGGGAACCACCCTCCACCCCGCTCGCCGCGATACGATTTCAATCCGGGCGTCAGTCCGTGGCCCACGATCGCCTCGCGGATCGTGGCCCGCTGCGAATCGGTCCAGTCGTCGTAGAGCCAGTCGTAGCCGATGGCGAAGGCATGGGTCATCTCGGCCGTATCGAGAAAGTGGCTGGGGTTCCAGTCCTTGAACGCGGCCGCGGCCTGAAGTTCCTTCCAGGCTCGATCGAGGTACTTGCGATCGCCTTCGAGCCGGTAGGCCAGCGCCAGGTGATAGACGCGGTCCAACACGCTGCGGCTGACCGAAAGCAGGCGTTTGCCGTCGGGGATGCGATAGACGTTCGGCTCCCGCCGCAGAAGCGAGTCGGCCGAGTCGACGGTGCGCGCGTACCACGCCGCCAGCGTCTCGCTCGGCGCGATCCGCGCCTTGAGCGAATCGAAGCCCGCCGCGTCGATCAGCAGGCGGGGATGGCCCGGCCGCAAGGTCGCCAGGATCGAGTCGCGATCGGGAATCGTCACCGGCCCCTCGGCCGCCGCGACCCAAGCACGCGGCAAGGCAACGATCAGCAGCATGATCAAGACAAAGCGATTCATGTCGGCTCCTTCGCATGGAAAACGGCTGCCCGGCTCATCGCCATCGCCGCGAACCCGAGGCGCATCGCCGCCCTCGCCGCGGCTGGCGACGTTTCCGATCGCGGCGTCGACCTCGCTCACTCGGTTGCTGCGCAGACTACCCGGTGCGGGCCGGCTTGTCAATTCTTCGGGCAGGCTGGCGGTGCCCGAACCGTGGGGCGGGTTTGGAATTCTCGATGCGCGCCCGCACCGTCCCCAGGGCCGCAGTCTTGTATTGGTTTCTGTCCACCCAACAATCACAGATTGACCAAGTTTCCGGGTGCCCACAAAATGAAGGCATGAGCGATCGAGACAGCCATGGCCATAACAGCCAACCGAGAAGCAGGGGGCGCCCTCCGACCGGCGAGACGCCGAAACGCTGTTTTCGCGCGGATGACGAACTCGGGAGTGCGGTTGTCGCCGCCGCCGAAGCGCAAGACAAGACGACGTCGGAGTATATTCGGTCGGTCCTCGAAAGGACAGGTCAGGTAGCCGTGTGGAGCGGGTCGGGTTCGCGTGGGGGCGGGGAAGGCCGTCGGGCGGAACGACTGCGTTCACTTGCCGGGCCGGGTGCAGGAACGTGATGACTCGAAATACCGTAATGCCGGCCCGGTCAAGTGCAACGGCCTTGTTCGGCGATCTCCTCACGCGTTGATCGGAACGAACCGCTCTTCTGAAGAGGAGGAGATTACACTTCCACGTACTCGCATTCTGTTTCCGGCTCCGGAAGGGGCAATTGATCTTCGCGAAGGCCCTCCAAATGAAGGGAAATGGCCTCGGCGATTAGCCTCTTGACCTCGTCGCGTGTTTTGGCGGCAGCCACGCATCCAGGTAGGTCAGGAACGTAGGCTCCGTAGCTCGTTGGTCCCTTCTCAATCACAACTGCGTACCTCATCGCTACTCCTCCGGCAAACCGGCTTGCTTCCAAATACTATTAAGGGTCTTTATTGGCACGTCAACGCCCGGCTTTCCCGCAACCGTGACACGCCCTGCCTTGCAGGGATGCTTGAACTGCCGATGTCCGCCTGTTGAGCGGACACGATACCATCCGTCGGCCTCCAATCGCTTAATTACCTCACGAACCTTCATGCTTCACCGCAAGGATTGAGCCGACCAGTTTCCATCTCCGAAACTGGCCAGCTCAACGGAGACATATCAATGTTGGGCCGGCTAGACCAGCCGTTGCTGTAGTTCATCCCTCCGAAGATGTTCGGTTGGCTGGTGATCGTGCCACCGCCCGGCTGATAGTAGTTGGATCCGCCGAAAATGTTCGACGCGCTATATCCGCCGTTGCTGTAATTGTACCCGCCGAAAGTATTTCGGCTGGAGGTGGACGGGTATTGAGCATGGGCAAGTGCTGCCCAAGCCATCCCGACCACGAGGGCCACCGTCAAAACCAGGCGTCTGACCCGGATGCGTTCTCCAGAACGGCGTAGCTGAGAGTTGCTTAGCCGTCGGTTATAGGTTCGGTGACTTTCAATCGCCCAACGACCAGGATCAGTTGCCGGAGACCGAGGCATCTGATTGCACCATCTCGAAAACCGTTGACCGCGGTCCCCGGTCAACTGCATCCGCTGGTTCGGCCCTAGTCCACCTCAATCAGATAACTGACCAGCCACAACTCCAACTGCTCCAATCGCGATTTCCAGCGGTCCTTGTACTCTTTCATCCACTGGCGGTTCTCCGGCGACTCCGGCACATCCACAAGAATCTTCACGAGATTGTCCCGGTAGACAACGCCCCCATGTCGCCAGTGTCCCTCGACCTTCTGGGTCTCGTAGCTGGCCGCTCCGAATTGATCCACGATCTCCAATACCGCGTCGGCCAGCCACTCCGCCGGGACATCCCGGCCATCATTGAACTGGAGCGGAAGCAACACCTCGAAGCGCCGCCAACTGCTCGGCATAGGTTGCTTTGCCTTTCACGGCGAAAGGAATGTTCTGGTCCGCCAGGGCTTCTAAAGCCGCCTCGGGTACTATGTGCTCCCCCGAACGAAGTGCCCGGCCGGAGAAGCGACCCAGCAGGTAGGCAAGTGCCCGTTTTTCAGTGTCGCGATCGGGAAAGGTAATCGTAACCATCTCGAACAACTCCGTTGGCCTAGCACTGGGGTGAGCCCTGCCGCGCCTCGCAATCCTACATGTCCATCGGTGGCGAGCCCCACTCTTTCAGGATAAGCCGTGAGCCTGTTGGCGTCAACTGAGGCACCCCAGCGGAGGTCGTCAGTCAATGCTCGGAGTGATTGCTTACTGCACGGCCGATTACGTCACGACAGCGCGAGCGGGATCGTTCGAACATACCGAACGTCCAGGACAAGCCGGCGGAAATGGCGCCGGAGACGTCGGCGTGCCCAACTGCATCCTGTCTTATGTCGTTTGTTCCCAGCCCTGATTGTCAAAGCCCTCCGGTGGGTCCACGTTGATAGCAGACCACGTCGCGTAACATGCCGCAACGGCGAAGCCGACTGGATCCGCGTCGCCAGCCACGTCCCAGCGGTCGGCGATTTGATCGACAACGAGTTTTCGAACGTCACGTGCATCCATCTGCATCAATCAGTCACTTGGCTCGGAACCCCGTCAGCCGCCCGGCCTGAGTCGGCGAACGCTCAGGATCAGTTGCCGGGGACCGCGGCGACCGATCGCATCATCTCGAAAACCGTCGACCGCGGTCCCCGGTCAACTGCATCCGCTGGTTCGGGCAGCTTAATGCGTCAGTCGCCACTCACCTGCCGGGCGGACTTCAAAACCTGCAACTCACGCGACCGCGCCGTGCCCGCCCAGTCAGGTGCAGCGACTGGTTCGGCCGGCTTATGGATCGACCCCTGCAAGCTCCTGGGCAGTCATACCGATGTCGCGGGCTATCTGCCGCAAGAGGATCGGGGAGATATCTCGTCCTTTGTGAAATGGTACGGTTGTACATCGCCCGTCGATGTGCCGAAACTGCTTGTGGGAGCCACGTTGCCGGACCTCGACAAACCCAAGTTTCTCCAAGCGTGCCACCACTTCTTGAGGCTTGAGCACAGGAACGTTCGCCATGGTCAGGGCACCTGCAAGGTCTGCGTACCCATGAATTGGGATTCGATCCGAGGCTCTCCGTCCTCCAATAGCATTCCGATCACTTCGCTGAGATTATCATTCAGTTCGTCGAGTGTATCGCCTTGGGAGTGGGCGCCGGCAAACCCGGGAACGTAACCGACGTAAAGTCCGGTTTCAGGACATCGTTCGATGACCGCAGTGAAGGATCGCATGAACACCTCCCGGAATAAAGGGGCCGGCCTGGTCTTTGACAAAACGACCTGGAATTCGGCTGGACCACACGATGGCCCGCCCGGAAGCCCAGCCGGACAGGTTTCGTGGCAGTCAACCGCTCTACTGCGATTATATCCTGTCAGACCGGCCAAGGCCACCACGGATCAACGGGAGCAACGGAAAGCCACGGCGGATCGCGACTTCGAAGGATTTCCGCGCCTTCCGGCGGCCTCCGAATTCGCCGAACCGCCACACCGAGCGAGGCAGCGACAGGCCGGTGCGGAGAGCGGCCGAGCGTCAAGATCAATTCGATTGGCCGACCTTCGGATTGCGCTCAGCCTCTTGTTCGGCAGTGCTGGTCTCCCCTTGGGAGTCGTCGCCTTTCTTTTTCCTCGGCCATGACTCTTTGAGCGAATCCTTGATGCCTTCAACGGTTCCTCTCACGACCCCTTTGGCGGCGTTCGCAGCCGTTTCCTCAGCATGCTTTTTGACGCCTTCACCAACGCCCTTGAAGTTCGTTGTCGTGCCTTGGGCAACAACGTCGTCACGTGAATGGAATCTACGATCGGGTCCTGCGGACCGGACGCTAACGGTCTCGGCAACGCCACCCTGCGAATAGGTGATTTGGATCGGCGTGCCCCAGGGGTCCTTCTCCTGGATTTCACCCTCCTTCGCGCGGATATAAACGCCCGTCTCCGTGGTCCGCTTGTCGAGATCTTCCGCGATGCGGCGGACCTGTGCTTGCGCGTTCTCGAGCGCGGCCTGCCGGGCGGCGCGGTCCTCGCAGCCCACGGCGGCTGCCAGTGCAGCGGCGACCAGACACGCCGCAATGAGTCGGGCTCGGTGAAGGTTTCTTGTCATCGTTCGCAACTTTCCTCCACGATTGGTGCAGCCTCGCGCAATGCTGGCCGAACGCTGGCGGTAACCGGGCCGCCGCCAAAACACTATGATTCCGAATTCGACGTCATCGGCGGCTCCGGTTCACCGCTTTGTTCGCCGACGGTTTGCGGCGTTGATGTTTCAATTGCATTTTGTCGTTCACGATCTGCAATACGTGGTCGCCCATCCGCAAGCGCCTCGATGCGAGCAGTAAAGAACGTTTCAAAGTTCTCTAAGGTTGCCGTATCACGTGTGTTGGCGTTCCAGTTGACCCAAATGTAAAAGCAGATCGCGGACGTAACCAATATCATCATCGCAGTGATGTAAAACCAGCCGGGATCGGCGAGAGTCCGTTCCTGTTCGTGAAGGGATTGTTGAATCTTTTGAAATTCTGTGTTTGTCTTCTCCGCCATGGCCAGCCATTTTAGCATTTCCCCAGTTGAGACATCACGAAGTTCACGAATCCGCTCTTGTTCCTCGCGGTTGAACTTGGCCATGTCGTTAATGGCCTGTTCGCGTTGCATGAGCAGCTGTTGAGAGGGCAAGTAGAGAAACAGAAGAATTGTGAGCATTCCGAGGACGAAACCAATTACGCCCCACAACATCGGATTAGATTCTCTGTTCGCCAAAGGATTGCCCTAAATCTGGTGGCCGAGCTTCGCGATGACACGAACCAAATCATCGCGCCGTTTGTTTCGGAGCGTGAAATACCGACTGCCGATGAATCCGGCAACGCCAAGACAAGCAAGGCAGATCGTGAACCAAATCACACGCTCGATCGAGTTATTCGCAGTGCGAATTGCCTGAAGCCGATCGGGTTGATCGAGTAGTCCCTGTAACGCCAATCGTTGTTTTTCGGACAATCCAAGTTCCATTTGTAGGTCCGCGTTCTTGGTCTCAAGGTCGGCAATTTGTTTTGCGTGAAATTCTTTCAAGGCACGAAGTGCCTCAGCGTGATCCTTTTCTTGCTTCTCGCTGGTGGCGGCGAGTTGAAGCTTTAGTTCTTCGATCTGCGAATCACGTTCGGCCAGCAGTTTCTGCTGGTCGTTGATGCGCTCGTTTGCAGATTCAAGTTGGTTGTGACGCTCGCCAGAGCTGCAGCCAAGGCAACTGATGGCGAGCAGCAAGACTGTTGCGATTCGGTTCATTTTTTGGTTGATGGAAGGATGTTGCTTGAGTCGGCGAACGATCAAGTTCACGCGGCGGGCGCGTTTGACGTTGACTTCAAAACCGACGTTGCCGCCCGCTCGCGTGCAACGCCTTGTTCGCCGCTTCAGATTTCGGGGAACAACGTGGCAACCACGGAACGGCATTCCTCGTCCGCATCTTGAAAACGATCTGGGCGAGCATCGAGCAATTCAACAGTTGCCTCACAATGTTCGTCTGGCCCTGGCATCACAGGAATCCAGACGTTGGGTTCACGAATGCAGAGCCATTGGCCGTTTTGCTGTAGGACTCGCCATGTATTTCGTGTCAGGATTCCCGCTTGTTCGCGGGAACACCGTC
>Ga0334893_1000922_pt1 | contig 32757 bp, 43 predicted proteins | sample GraSluR3_MG_5_FD_207218 | JGI IMG/M metagenome (GOLD analysis project Ga0334893, IMG submission 207218) | Sludge microbial communities from methane-producing bioreactor in Wageningen University, Netherlands - Granular Sludge_09_05-R3 | ecosystem: Engineered > Bioreactor > Anaerobic >...
GAAGAAAAGTACATCCAAAAGCAATAAGAATGGGAATAAACAGGACATGGGACTCTATGTGGTATGCAAACAAAAAGAATTTCCCTAAGCTTTTGCAAGAGGACCTCATGATAAAGAAAAAGGTAAGCAAGGTAATGAATGATGCGGGTTTAGATAGCGTTCAGGTTAAGAGAGGAATCAACAAGATAGAAGTTGTAGCCTTTGTTGCAAGACCAGGTGTTGCAATAGGTAGAGGAGGAGAAGGAATAGATGCTTTACAAAAAGAATTAAGGAGATTAACTCAGTCTGCAGTAGAACTTAAAGTAAGAGAAGTAAATAAAGCAGACCTTTCTGCAAGAATAGTTGCAAGAACAATTGCAGATGGAATTGAAAGAAGACAACCATCTAAGTTCTTGGTCTTGAATGCAAAAGAAAAGGTTATGCAATCAGGAGCAAAGGGCTTAAGAATCTGGGTTTCTGGAAGAATTAATAACGCAAGTCAGGCAAGAACTGTGAAAGTTTCAGAAGGTTCAGTTCCAGCTCAGACACTTAAAGCAGATGTAGACTATGCTTCTGAAATAGCACAGACTGCAGATGCAGGATTAATGGGTGTAAAAGTCTGGATATACCGAGGAGATAAGACAGAAGTAGATAGAGAAGATTAAAATAATATAGTTAGTAACCATGTTACAGCCAAGAAAAAGAAAATACAGAAAAGAGATGAGAGGCAAAATGGGTGGCATTGCTTCCTCTAACAACAGCGTAGACTTTGGAGAGTATGGTCTTAAGTCTTTACAAAACGGTTGGATTAATGCAAGAGAGATCGAAGCTGCAAGAAGAGCTGTCACTGGTTATACAAAGAGAAAAGGGAAGATCTGGATTAGAATATTCCCACACAAACCATACACACAGAAGTCTATTAACAGTAAGATGCTTGGAGGAAAAGGTGCTGTAGAAGGTTATGTCGCAGTAGTAACACCTGGTTCTATGTTGATAGAGATAGGTGGTGTAAGTGAGAAGATAGCTAGAGAGGCCATGAGATTAGCAGGCCATAAATTCTCTGTAAAGACGAAATTTGTTAGTAAAATAGATATTTAACTTGAGTATAAAGGGGATAATTGATAGAATACATCCCGTTATTTAAATAAAAAGAATATGGAAGAGAAAAGCAAAAAGACAACAAAAAGAAGAGAGATAGATGGGGTAGTTGTAGGAAACAAAATGGACAAGACCGTTAAGGTTAGAGTTGACACTCTAGAAGCTCATCCTGTTTATAAGAAAGTTATAAACAAGAAGAAGGTTTTCTTTGCCCATACAGAAGAAGATTTAGAAGTAGGTCAGGAAGTTACAATAAGAGAGAGTAAACCATATTCTAAGAAAGTAAGGTGGTTAGTTGTTAATAGTAATAAAAAGGAGTAATTATGGTACAGAGAGGAACTGTTTTAAAAGTTGCAGATAACAGTGGTGCTAGGATGGCTAAGATAATAGGTATCCCTGGAGCATCAAGAAGAAGATATGCCACCGTAGGTGACGTAGTCGTTGTTGCTGTTCAAAAAGCACTTCCAAACTCTGGAATAAAAAGACATGAAGTTATGAAGGGAGTAATAGCAAGGACACACAAAGAGATTAGAAGAAAAGATGGAACTTACTTAAGATTTGATGACAACGCCTTAGTTATAATAGATCCAAAAAATAAGGCTCCTAAGGGAACAAGAATTTTTGGACCTGTAGCTAGAGAGTTAAAAGAGAGGGGTTTTGACAAGATCGTTTCATTAGCACCCGAGGTACTTTAAAGAAATAAGAATTATGAATATTAAAAAAGGAGATACAGTAAAAATATTATACGGAAAAGAAAGAGGTCGAAGAGGACCTGTAGTTGCTGTCGATCCTAAGAATGAAAGAATTATTGTAGAAGGTTTAAACCTCTACAAGAGACATCTTAAGGGAGACGGTAGAACAAGAACTTCTGAGATAGTAACTATAGAGAAACCATTCCCTATCTCGAAAGTTATGTTAGTATGTCCATCTTGTGACAAGCCAACAAGAGTCGGAATCAAGCAAGAAGGAGATAAGAAGGTAAGGGTTTGTAAGAAATGTGGGAAAGAGATAACAGCTGTAAAGCCAGTAAAGAAGGAAACTGAGAAGAAAGAGACAAAGAAAAAAACTACTAAAAAAGAAACAGCTAAGAAAGAAACAAAGAAAAAGACAACAAAGAAGAGTACAAAATCTAAATCAGAAAGTAAAAAATAATGGCTAGGTTAAAAGAAGAATACAACAAAACAGTAAAGAAAGAGATGATGAAAGAGAAGGGATATGAGAATCCTATGGAAGTTCCTACTCTTGAGAAAATTGTAATAAATGTTGGAGCAGGAGAAGCCGCAGAGAATGGTGCAGCACTAGATGAAATAGTAGAAATGATAACTTTGATAGCAGGACAGAAACCAGTAGTGAATAAGGCTAAGAAAGCAATCTCTGCTTTTAAAATAAGACCAGGAATGGAAATAGGTGTATCTGTAACATTAAGAGGGGAGAAGATGTGGGAGTTCTTCGACAAGCTTGTAAACATAGCTTTGCCAAGAACAAAAGACTTTAGGGGATTGAGTCCTAACTCTTTTGATGGTGCAGGTAACTATTCAATAGGAATAGAAGATCATACAGTGTTTATAGAAATAGATCCTAACTCTGTTACAAAGGTAAGAAGTTTGCAGGTTACAATCGTAACTACAGCAAAGACAGATGAAGAAGGTAAGATGTTTTTAGATAAATTTGGTTTTCCTTTTATAAAAGATGTCCACAGCAGCTAAAGAATACAAAGCAAAGAAATTGAAAGAGACTTCTAAGTATCCTACTAGAGTCTATAACAGATGTAATAGATGTGGAAGGTCTAGGGCCTACCTTAGACACTACGGTTTATGTAGAATATGCTTTAGAAAATTAGCAACAGAGGGTAAAATACCTGGAGTTAAGAAATCTATTTGGTAAATTAATTAATAGAAAATAAGAATGAACGACCTAATAGCAGATATGCTTATAAGAATAAAAAATGCAATTATGAGAAAGAAGGACTCGGTAGAGGTTCCTAATACTAAGATAAATAAAAATATCTTAGAGGTAATGAAGAACGAGGAGATGATAGGAGAATTCGAGGAGAAAGAAAGAATGATAGAAGTTGCTCTTAAATACGATGAAAATGAACCTGTTATTATTCACTTAGAAAAAATTAGTAAGCCAGGGCAGAGAATATACGTGTCCTCTAATGAAATAGTTCCCGTGATGAACGGAAGAGGAATCTCTGTCATTAGTACTTCTAAGGGAATAATGACCGGTGCAATGGCTAAGAGCCAGAACATAGGTGGTGAATTAATATGTGAAATTTGGTAATAAACAGATGTCTAGAATAGGATTACAAGAAATAACAATCGAAGAAAAGGTGGAAGTAAAGTTAGAGGACAGAACAGTTACTGTAACCGGACCCTTAGGGGAGATAAAGGTTGGCCTTCCTGAAGACTTAGATGTCGAAATCAAGGACAACATTATAAATGTTATTGCTAAGGGAGAAACTAAGCAGACAAAATCAAACCATGGGACATATAGAGCACTTATACAGAATGCTGTAACGGGAGTTAAAGATGGATATACCAAGGGATTAGAGTTAGTAGGTGTTGGATATAGGGCAAGAATGGAAGGTGGAAAGTTAGTAATGAGTCTTGGATTAAATCACCCAGTAGAGTTTGAATCTCCAGAGGGTATACAGATAGAAGTACCGGAAGAGACAAAGATAATTGTGAAAGGGCACGACAAGCAGAAAGTTGGAGAATTTGCAGCAAAGATTAGAGAAGTAAGAAAACCGGAACCTTACAAAGGAAAGGGAATAAGATACCAGGATGAATATGTAAGAAGAAAGAGCTCAAAATCTAACCTAGGAGCTGAGAAATAAAATAAGAAAATATTAAGGATATTAAAATGGCTAAGAGTAAAAGAGAACAAAGAGAAAGAAGAAAAGTACACATCAGAAAAAATGTGTCAGGAACAGCTGAGAAGCCTAGAATCTTTGTATTCAAGAGCAATAGATATTTTTATGCTGGAATTGCAGATGACGATAAAAGTATAGTTGTTAAATCTTTTGTGGCAAAGAAGAGAAGTGATGATATAATAGCCATGGCAAAGAAATTTGCAAAAGAAGTCGGAAAGTACGATTCAGTAGTTTTTGACAGAAGTGGGTATAAGTATCACGGACTAGTAAAAACTTTTGTAGAAGAATTAAGAAAACAGAAAGTTAAAATTTAGGACAAATAAAATGCAAAGAGATAACAGAAGAAACAATAGTAGAGACAACAGAGAAAGAAGTAAATATGATAAAAAGGCCCTTCCAATAAGAAGAGTAGCTAAGGTTACAAAAGGAGGAAGGAGATTAAGATTCAGTACTGTTGTAGTAGTAGGAGACAGGAAAGGTTCTGTAGGAGTTGCACTTGGGCGAGGTTCTGATGTTAAAAGCTCCATAGATCAGGGAGAAAGATTAGCAATAAAATCCATGAAGAAGATAGAGCTTATAGGAGATACAATCCCCCATGAGATTGAATATAAGTATGGTGCTGCGAAGGTCCTTTTAAGACCTGCAAGACCAGGTACTGGAATTATTGCTGGATCTTCCGTTAGAACAGTCCTAGATTTAGCAGGAATAGACAATGTATATGGAAAGATTCTAGGTAGTAATGAACCAAATGCCAATGCTTACTGTACATTCCGAGCTCTTCAGAGCTTGAGGAAAGGGAGGGTCTTAAGGAAGATGAGTAAGATGAGAGAAAGAATAGCCCTCAAAGAGGAAATGGACAAAGAAAAGCAGGCAAAGGAAGAGAAGAAGAGAAAAGACAAGAAGAAAGCAAAGATGTCTAACTCAGGAGGAAAGAGAAACGATTCAAGAAGAAAGCCAGCAAAAAAAAAATACAAAGAAGAGTGTACCTAAAAAAGATAAAGTAACCAAGAAAGAATAATGTATTCAGAAAATGTTCCTAAAAGAAAAGGAAAAACAAATAAAGCAAAAAGATTAGGTAGAGGATATGGTTCCGGTGTAGGTGGACATACCGTTGGTAGAGGAATGAAAGGTCAGAAATCTAGATCAGGTCATAAGTCCTTGGTTGGATTTGAAGGTGGTAATGTTCCATTCTTCAGAAGAATTCCAAAGTACGGAGGATTTAAGAGTAGATCAAAGATAAATACTCAGGTTGTAAATGTAGGAACGCTCTCTGACAATTTTAAGTCAGGTGCAAAAGTAACTGTAGATACACTTAAAGAGACAGGACTAGTTAGAAAGAATGCCCAGGAAGTAAAAGTCTTAGGCAAAGGGGAAATCACAAAGAAAATTACCATTGAGGGAATTAAAATATCTCCTGCTGCGAGAGAAAAGGTAGAAAAGGCCGGTGGGAGCGTAAAATAGGCTTTACCAAATGAACAAGACAATAGAAAAGATCAAATCAATATTCAAGACTAAGGAAATTAGGAAGAAAATATTCTTCTCTATAGCAATTGTCATCATATACAGATTGCTTTCTGCTGTACCTGTTGCAGGTATCCCTGCAGAAGCAATAGTCCAATTATTTGAAGGGACAGGTTTTGGAGATATCCTCTCAACAGTTTCTGGAGGAGTATTAGAAACTGCTTCTATAGTTGCAATCGGATTAACCCCTTACATTAATGCCTCAATCATATTCCAACTTCTTGGGACAGTAATACCTCAACTTGAGGAATTGAATAAAGAAGGTGCAGAAGGTAGAAGAAAGATATCTATGTATACCCGTTTGGTGACAGTACCTTTGGCTATCCTCCAATCCTTTGTAATATATTCTACGTTAAGAGGTTTTGGTCTTATTGAAAGCTTAGGAACTCTAGAACTAATAACAATGTCTGCAACCCTAACAGCAGGTTCCATGATAATGATGTGGTTTGGAGAGCTCCTCTCCGAAGATGGGATAGGTGGAGGATCCTCTTACCTTATTATGTTGGGAATACTCTCTGGAATACCTGGAACACTTAGGTCAAACTTTGTAACCATGGATGGATTCCAGAAAGGTGTCTTCATAGCTTTCTCCCTAATAATCATAGTCGGAGTTATAGTTGTTACACAAGCTGAAAGGCAGATAAAGATACAATATTCGAGGAGAGTAAGAACTGGTGGTGCTATGGAAAGCTACCTCCCTATAAAGCTTACTCAATCTGGAGTTATGCCTGTAATTTTTGCAATGTCATTCTTATCATTCCCTCAACTAATAGGAAAGTTCCTATTAAGTAGAGAGTTAAGTCCAACGGTTGCAGATGTAACAGAGAAGATAATGACCCTCTTAGAGAATCCATATATCTTCAATGGGATATCTTTTGTCTTAATAATTGCTTTCTCCTTTTTCTATTTAACTGTTGTCTTTAAGACAGACGATATAGCAGAAAACCTTCAGAAACAGGGAGCATTTATCCAAGGTATTAGACCAGGACAAAACACCTCACAGTATCTCAGGAGGGTTAGTTTCCGCTTAGCCGCAGTAGGAAGTGTGTTTTTAGCATTGATCTCTATCCTTCCGGATATCCTAGTCAGAGTGGGTCTAATTCCCTCAGTAATATTCTCTGGGACAGGACTCTTAATTGTTGTTGGAGTTGTTCTAGACATGAAGAGAGAGGCAGAGTCTATGCTAACAGTCAGAAGTTACGACAGGTACCTCTAATCTCTCAAAAAAGAACATTCAGTCTTCCCTTAATGTGTTACAATATTCCTACTTAGTTTAGTAAGAAATTTGTATGAATATTCTCTTTCATGGACCTTCAGGTAGTGGTAAGGACACCCAAGTAGACCTCCTTGTTCAGAAATATGGTTTTGAAAAAATTGGAACAGGAGAGATGTTCAGAAAGATGTATGAAAAGGGAGACCCAGACGCAATCGAAGCACATAGTCACTATTCAAAAGGCCACTTTGTTCCCAACGATTTAACATACAAAATGTTCGAAAAGTATTTAGACAATTTTGATGCTAACAAGGATTGGGCTTTTGTTTCCGTAGTCAGAGATGCAGGACAGATTCCTCTCTTTGATAATCTTCTGGAAAAGAAGAGCAAGTCTCTGGACTACTTTGTTCATTTTGTTCTTAGTGAGAAGGCAGCCATAGAGAGACGCGCTCTTAGATGGACTTGTCCTACTTGTGGAAATACTTACCATGAAAAGCATAAACCTGAGAAAAATAAGGGATATTGTGATAAATGTGGGACAAAGTTAATTCAGAGAGAGGATGATACTCCAGAAAAGACCAGAAGTCTTATTCAGGAATACAATAAAACCATAGAACCTATCTTAGAAGAATACCGGAACAGAGGCATTTTAGTAGAGATAGATGCAGCTCCTACGATAGAAGAGATACATAAGGAAGTAATTAGGGTCTTAAACTTGTAAAACTTCCTCTTTTTTGTTATTCTTTCTCTGCTTATTCGTCAGATATAAGAAATTTGCCGATATTTAACTATTTTTGTTGAATTAAAGGCACTCCTTTGATATAATTCTGAAGGTCCTATTTACATTCAGATAGAAAAATATTATATGAAAGAAAGTAAAAAAGTTTTTGAATTTGATGGAATAGTTAAGGAGTGTTTACCAAATACCCAGTTTGTAGTAGAGATAGAGGTTGAGGGAGAGAAGCATGAGGTAACAGGATATCTGTCTGGGAAGATGAGGATGCATTACATAAGGATAATTGAAGGAGATAGGGTAAGAATAGAAATGACTCCTTATGACAAGAATAGGGGAAGAATAACTTATAGATACATGGATTAAAAATTATGAAAGTTCAGGCTTCTGTAAAAAAAAGGTGTCCAGATTGTTATGTCGTTAAGAGAAAGAGACGAGTATATGTCTATTGTAAAAAAGATCCTAAGCACAAGCAGAGGCAGGGTTAATATTAAATTTATTTATTTTTGTATATAAATGGCAAGGGTAGCAGGAATCGAAATACCAAATGATAAGAGATTATGGGTCTCCATAATGAACATCTACGGTATTGGTGAGAGTAAAGCTAAGGAGTTATGTGAAGCTACAAAGTTAGACAAAGATAAGTTTGTTAAAGATATGACCGAAGCAGAGTTGGATGTAGTTAGGAAATATATAGAAGAGAATTTCAAGGTAGAGGGAGAATTAAGACAGAGTATCTTTAGAGATATTAAAAGATTAAAAGATATTCGTTCTTACAGAGGAATTAGACACAAGTTAGGATTACCCGTACGAGGTCAGAGAACTAGACATAATGCTAGAACAAGAAAGGGTAAGAGCTTACCTGTCGGTGGACTTAAACGTAAATTAGAAAAGACATAAAAATTATGGCAGCAACAAAGAAAGCTAAAAAAGCAGAGAAGACAAAAACAAAGGGAAAGAAGAAGACAGTTACAACTGGTGTTGCTACAATCCAATCAACTTTTAACAACACAATCATAAGTATCACAGATACAGAAGGAAATGTCTTAGGACAGGGTAGCCCAGCAAGAGTCGGATACAAGGGTGCTAGAAGAAGTACCGCTTTCGCAGCTACAAAAGCTGCAGTAGAAGTCGCTGAGAGAGTAATTAAGAAATACGGATTAAAAGAGGTAAAAGTTTTTGTTAAAGGACCAGGATCTGGTAGAAATGCAGCTGTTAAGGGTTTAGATTCTGCAGGATTAAGAATAACAATGCTAGCAGACAGAACACCTATTCCACATAACGGATGCAGACCAAGAAAGGCACCTAGGAAGTAATAAATATATTTTGATAAGAAATAAATAAAAATGGGAAGATATACAGGACCAAAAGCAAAACTGAGTAGAAGAGAAGGAGTAAACTTACACCTTAAAGGTGCAAGATCTTTTTCTGATAAAAATGGTTTGGCAAGGAAGCCATTCCCTCCAGGTCAACATGGAAACAAGAGAAGGGCTAGATTGTCTAACTATGGTTTTCAGTTAAGAGAAAAGCAGAAGGTCAAGAGGACTTACGGTCTAAGAGAAAAGAAGATGAAGAATGCATTTAAGGAAGCAGACAGAAGAGCAAAGTTATATGACACAGATAAGAGTTTAGAGTTCCTAAGACTTTTAGAATTGAGATTGGACAATGTAGTATATCTAGCTGGCTTAGCCCCTTCTAGACCTGCTGCAAGACAATATGTCACACATGGGCACATAAAGTTAAATGGTAAGAAGATGAATATCCCTTCATTGGAATTGAAAGAAGGTGATTCAGTAGAATTGGCAAAAGCAAAATTGGCTCCAGCTGAGAAGTTCTTTGAAACTCCAGATTGGATAGAAACTCAAGGAGCAAGTTGTAAGGTTGTAAGACTCCCATTAAGGGAGGATATAGACGAGGGAATAAAGGAGAACTTAATAATTGAGTTCTATTCTAGATAATTTTAAATTACATATAAATGGAAGCATTTAAAGATATAAAAGTCACCATTAAAGAAGAGAAAGATAACTACGGATTATTCGAAGTATCCCCACTTCCAAGAGGATATGGTCATACTTTGGGAAATTCATTAAGAAGAATTCTTTACTCTAGTCTTAGAGGAACAGGCGTAACAGCCGTTGAAATAAAGGGTGTAGATCATGAATATTCTACATTAGATGGTGTAAAAGAAACCGTAGTAGATATAATTCTTAATCTTAAAGAGGTCAAATTCAAGACAGAATTAGACGAAGTATTCAAGTGCAAATTAGAAGTTAAAGGAAAGAAGACAGTAACTGCAGGAGACATAGAGGTTAAGGGAGATTTAGAAGTGGTTAACAAAGATTTGGTAATTGCAGATCTAACAGACGCTTCTTCTGAATTAAAAATGGAAATAACAGTAGAATCTGGAGTAGGATACAAGAGAGCAGAAGATGCTGAAAGAGAACCTGTAGGTTTAATTCCTTTGGACTGTGACTTCACACCTATTGAGAGAGTAAGCCTCAGTGTAGAACAGGCACGTAAGGGACAGGAGACAGACCTAGACGCCGTTTTGCTTGGAGTAACTACAGATGGAAGTGTTGAACCTAAGGAAGCCTTAGTTGAATCCTCAAAGATTCTTCAGGAGTTTGCAGGAAAAGTCATGATAGCAATGGGAATGTCCCAGAAAGAAGTCGAAGAATTAGCAGAAGAGGCAAACACACCAGAAGAGATGGAAGAGGAAGCAAAAGAGGAAGAAGATGAAATAGGGAGTTGGAAAATAGAAGATTTACCAATATCCAAGAGATCAAAGACAGGACTTCTAACAGGAGGATACAAAACAGTAGGAGATCTTAGAGAGACAACTGCTACAGAATTACTTAACCTCCCAGGATTTGGAAATAAGTCTTTGAACGAGGTTGTAGAATTACTATCTGAATACGGAATAAATATAAAAGGAGTTTAATATATCTAATAGAAGATTATGTATAAGAGAATTAAAAGAGCAAAATTAGGAAGAAAGAAGTCACACAGAGAGTCTCTTATAGACAATCTCTTAAGATCTCTCTTTGACCACAACTATGTTGTAACAACGACAACAAAGGCAAAGGTTCTAAAGCAGAAAGCAGAATCTTTAATAGAGGTTGGTAAAAAGAAGGGAGAGAACGTTGATTTTATGAGAAAGCTCAATACTGTATTAGGAAAGCAAGCAATAGTAAAGAAATATCTGGAATATGTTAAGAAAGATAAAGCAGGTGTAGGTTTTGTTAGAGTAGGATTTAGAGATGGAGATAATGCAGAAATATCTAGAGTCTACCTTTTAGGTTTAGATAAAAAGAAATCCGCCGCTCCTAAGTCCAAGAAAGAAGATACCAAGAAGAAAGAGGACATAGAGAAAGCAGAAAAGAAGAATCCTTTAAAGATTAAGGAAGAGACACCAGTGGGTCTTAAGAAGAAAGTAGATAAAACAGCAGTAGTTAAAAAGAGTGGCACACGACCTCAAGCTCGTGCAGGCCTTTAATTAATAGAAAAGAAATATGAAATATAAAACAACATGGACTAAAAAAGAAGATATAAAAAGAGATTGGTACATCGTAGATGTTAAGGACCAAATTCTCGGAAGAGCTGCTACAAGAATAGCTTCTCTTTTAATTGGAAAAGACAAACCTGAAATAGTTCCTAACGTAGATTGTGGTGACTATGTTGTTGTAATAAACAGTGATGAAGTCAAATTAACTAGAGGTAAAGAGAAAAAGAAAATGTATTACAGACACTCAGGATACCCAGGTGCTTTGAAAGAGACAAGATTTGACGAGCAATTAGAGAAAGATTCAACAAAGATAATTGTAGATGCAGTGAAGAACATGTTGCCACAGAACAAGTTAAAGGATAAAAGGATTACTAGACTAATAGTATATAAAGGACCTGAGCACAAGAATGCAGCTCAGAAACCAACAGAGATTAAATTATAAAGTATTAAATGGTGAAGAAATATACAGAAGGTATAGGAAGAAGAAAGACCTCAACAGCAAGAGTAAGAATCTACCAAGGAGATAGTGCTTCCACTGTTAATGGAGTTGCTATTCCTGAATACTTCTCTGGAAGAAAAGACGCTGAAAAGATTGTAAACAGGCCTTTAATAGTTGTTGGTTTAGAAGGCAAGTACTACTTTACCGCGAAGGTCTCTGGAGGTGGAATCACAGGACAACTCGAATCGGTCCGCTTAGGATTAGCAAGAGCTCTATACGAAATGGATCCAGAGCTTAAGACTGTATTAAGAAAAGAAGGACTTGTCACAAGAGATCCTAGAGCAGTAGAGAGAAAGAAATACAATCACGTCAAGGCAAGAAAGAAGCCACAGTTCTCAAAGAGATAAAAACCAAATTATCCAAACACGAGTATTATTGCTATCTATAAGATAATCTCATATTATCTAAATAGATAATTTTAATACATTTCATAGATGCAAAAAAAGATTTTTAAAGGACCATTACTAGCCCTTACTATTTTGTTTGGACTTGTATTACTCCTAGGGATAGGGGCAATGGCATTAGGTTACACTTCATATAGTTCCGTTGGACAGAAAGGTTACGACGGTTTGGATTTTGCAATGCAGGAAGATGCATACCTCCCCTCCATGGGAATTGGAGGAAGTGAAGAGACCCTAGAATACAGAGGTAATGACCTAGATACAGTTGCTAGCTTTGATTTGGAAGACAGGAGCCTAATAAAGACAGGAAACATATCTTTAGCAGTTGAGGAGATAGACGCAACACTTGATCAAATAGATTCTATAGAAAGCGAATATGATGCAATGAAAATCAGCCTCAATGACTATGGTAAGGGTATAAACAGGGGAGTAAGCGTAACAATCAAGGTTGTAGAGGACCAGTTTGAAGAACTCTATGCTGACTTAAAGGAGATTGAAGGAGAATATGAAAGTTCCTCAATCTCAGTATCAGATGTCACTGAAACAGTAACAGACCTAGAGGCAAGACTCAGGAACTACAGAAGGGTAGAATCTCAATATCTCTCCATCTTAGAAACCGCAGAGGATGTGGAAGATACTCTCGCCGTATACAAGGAATTAAACCAAGTCCGTCTTGATATCGAAAGAGTAGAGACTCAACTAAAGAATTTAGAAAACCAAACAGAGTACTCATACATCTACCTACAAATATCTCAGAGCAGTGTTGGTGCAGAGCTTGAAGATGATGCATGGAAGCCAGTGGGCGTATTTAAGGAAGCTGCTCGTGCTCTTGTAAACTTTGCAAAATCAATAGGAAACCTCTTAATCTGGGCAGTTGTATTCTCCCCAGCAGTTGCGATAATTGTTGTTCCAATAGTATTACTTAAAAAAAGAGCTAAAAAATAGTATAATAACAGTGCGCAAGTACTACTAGATGATTGCGCTTGCTTTTTTAAAGTAAGTGAGGAAAGTCCGGACTCCATGTCAGTCTCAAACATATTGAGATAGGTGCCAACGAGAGTTGGAAGGGAGTAATCTTTTGGAGAAAAGGGCAGCAGAAAGATATACCGCCTAGTTTCGACTAGGTAAGGGTGAAATGGTAGTGTAAGAGACTACCGGGTATTGTAGTAATACAATATCGCGTGGTAACCCCCTCCTGGAGCAAGGTTGAACCGCATAGACAGATAATCATCGTTATACAGAATTCGGCTTATTGTGTACTTGCGCATTATCAAGATAATTCACACGGAGGACTTCTAAAGGTCTCCCTGTATCCCATTGAGGAATTGTTTCTCATTGGTCTTAGATTTCCCCTCTAATTGAAAACTTTTTACTCTTAGAGCTATCTCAGGGTCTTTAGTAGCGAATAGAACCATATCGTCTTTAGAAAATATCTCTCCAGGTGATTTATTGTGCTCTGTATTAACTAATTCAGCTTCAAATATTTTAATCCTCTTTCCTGCGAGAGAATCTTGCAGAGTGACTGGAAGAGTAGTCCACGCCACAGGCCACGGAACCAATGCTCTAACCATTCTTTCTATGTATTCAGGTTCATATTCTTCCCAAAGTATCTCTGCATTCTCCTTTGATATGTCTTTTTGCCAGCAATATGTTGCATCTTCATCTTTCTGTTTGACAGGAGTTATATTCCCTTCAATCCAATCCTTTAAAGTCGGGATTAGAACCTCCGTTGTTTTTTTTACAAGCCTCTCTCTTAGGGTAATATTCGTGTCGTCTTTTCTAATCTCCTCCTTAAATATCTTTAGAACATCCCCCTCATCCATCCCCTCGCTCATAAGCATTATTGATATTCCTGTTTCTCTTTCCCCTTCTAAAATAGCTTTCTGGATAGGAACAGCACCCCTATATTTAGGGAGTATAGAGAAATGTATATTTACACAACCATACTTAGGATAGTCCAAAAATTCTTTAGGAATAATCTCACCAAAAGCTTTACAAACAACAATCTCCGGCTTGTATTCTTCCAACACTTTAATGTAGTTCTCCTTCTTCTTTTCTGTATGCACAACTGGGATATTATTCTCCAGAGCATATTTCTTAACCTCGCTAGGAGTTAATTTCTGCTTTCTCCCAACAGGCTTGTCCGGTGTGGTTATCACGCACACAACATCGAAGAAAGAATCCTCGTGTAAAACTTTTAGAGTTTCCAAAGATTCCCAGGCTGTACCCAAAAATATCGTTTTCATATCCTAATTTTACTCAATTAAGGCCTAAATTGCTATATAATACATCTGTAACTATGAAAATAGAAGAATTCAAATACAATTTACCAGAGGAACTAATTGCACAATTCCCTCCAGAGGAAAGGGGAACAAGCAATCTCTTAGTCTTAGATAGAGAGAATAGAAGATTAGAAGGCAAGAAATATTACAACATTCCAGACTACATAAAGGAAGGGGATGTTGTTGTCCTAAACGAGACTAGGGTATTAAACTCCAGAACCTACTTTCTAACGCCAAAAGGAAAAAGGGTGGAAGTGCTCTTTCTCGAGGATTTGTCAGAGGAAGGTTGGTTTGTCTTAATTGGGAGAGCTAGGAATGTAAATAGTGGAGATGTATTGGTAAATGAAGATGGGGAGGAGATTAGGATTCTTGTCAAGGAAAGGAAAGAGAATGGATTTATAGTCACATTCCAGAAAGGTAATCCCTACGACCTATTTGAAAATTATGGACACACACCACTGCCACCATATATGAATAGGGAAGATGTAGAAAGCGATAAGGAGAGATATAATACCGTTTTCTCAAATATCCCCGGTGCAGTTGCTGCTCCGACTGCTAGTTTGAATTTAACCGAAGAGATAATTGATAACATCAGAGCTAAGGGAGCAAAGATTGTTAAGATAGAGCTAAGGGTTGGTTGGGGGACATTTGCCCCGGTAAGAGAAGAAAATATCGAAGAGCACCAGATACATGAAGAACATATTGAGATGAGTGAGGAAACAGCTTTGGTTATAAACGAAACTGTCCTAGAGGGAGGAAAGGTGTGGGCTTTTGGAACTACTGTCGCGAGGACTTTAGAGAGTGTTGCTTATAAAGAGGAGAAAACTGGAACCTATTTGGTAAAATCATATAGTGGTTATACAGATCTTTACATATATCCTGGATATGAATGGAAAATTGTAGATGTGTTGGTAACAAACTTCCATATGCCAGACTCATCTCTAATCCTTTTAGTGAGTTCTTTTGCAGGAAAAGAGAATATTAAAAGAGCGTATGAGCATGCAATAGGGAATAAATACAAGTTTTTGAGTTATGGCGATAGTATGTTAATAGGAAATAATTTAATAGAAGAATAGAAAATGACAGTAGAGCAATTAAGGAAAAAGAACTTTTTTATGCCAGATGCAACAAGAGGTGCTATTAGAAATCTAACGACTAGGCAACTAGAAGAAACTGGAACAGAAGCAATTGTTACAAATACCCTGCATCTTCTTATCCACCCAGGGCCAGATGTTATTGCACAGCTAGGAGGTATAAAGAAGATGATGGGCTGGAAGGGACTTGTTTTAACAGACTCTGGTGGATTCCAGGTCTTTTCCCTAATTCATTCTGGTAAATGGAAGGGTAAGGTCCACGAAAACGGTGCTACATTTAAATCTCCTAAGGAAGGAAATACTTATGAACTAACACCAGAGAGCACCATAGATATCCAGATGAAGGTAGGTTCAGATGTAATGGTAGTACTAGATGATTGTAGGGATTCAGAGATAACAAAAGAAGAAGCAGAGAAGTCTGTGGAGAGAACAATAGAATGGGCAAAGAGAGGGAGGGAACATTTTGATAAAGTATATGGAGGTACAGCAAAAACAGGGAAATTACTAACCTGTGTTGTTCAGGGTGCTAAATATCTCGATTTGAGAGAAAAATGTGCAAAAGAATTAGTTAAAATTGGCTTTGATGGATATAACTTTGGAGGCTATGTCGTAGATAATAAAGGAGATTTGGTTTTAGATGAAATGAAGGCAGTTATAGAAAATGTCCCCAAGGATACTATTAGATATGCTATGGGAGTAGGGAAACCAGAAGATATAATTGCAGCAAATAAGCTAGGATACAATCTCTTTGACACTGTTTTAGTTACTAGAAATGCAAGGCATGGAACCCTCTATACTTCTCAAGGAGAAGTAAGGATAGGTAACAGTAGTATGGCTCTTGATAAGAGTCCTGTGGATCCAAACTGTAGCTGTGAATGTTGTACTAACTACACTAGGGCATACCTCCATCATATGTTTAAAGCAGGCGAAGCTACTGTTCAAACCTTAGCTACGATACACAATCTTACCTACTACCAAACTCTTATAAAAGAGTTAAATTCTCCCCTCATTGAGGAAAAATATTAAAAATGATATTATTGTAAAAGTCTTTAAAAAGGACGCTTTTGGTAATTGAAAGTTTTGAAATTTTTATATATGGAATTTAAATCAAATACAAATCAAGTGTGTTTGTGGGGAGCGGCGAGCTCTCTTTATTCTCCAAAAGTGTCTAAATAGAGGCCAGTTTAAATTTAACAGTCAGATACATGGAAACAGTATTGTTTGTTATTGTCGCTGCAATAGTGACGGCAATAATAGTAACTCTAGTTCTAAAGTACCTATTCAACTGGGTTAATGTAAATAATATCCCTTCAAAGGTTATTGAAGAAGCTGCTGAGAAGCTAATGAAGGATAAATTCGACCGAGCAGAGAGTGAAATCTCTGAAATGAAGAAGAGGGAAGAACAGAGAATGAAGAGTGTTCGTAAAGAGAACACTGAGCATGAAGAGATGCTTATCGAGAGAGAAAAGAAATTAAATAAGAGGTCTAAGCTTTTGGATGAGAAGAGTGATGAGTTAGAAGCAGAAGATGCAAAGCTCAAGCAGGGACTAAAGAATCTCGAACAGACCAGGATAGAACTAAAAGACCAACTAGAGAAAATCTCTGGATTGTCTAGAGAAGAAGCTAGAGAGAAGCTAATGAAAGAGATAGATCAGGACCTTAGCGAATACAAAGCTAGAAAGATAAGAAGAGCAGAGAAGATGATAGAGGCAGAGGCTGATGAAAAAGCTCAGAAGATTCTTGTTGAATCTATGCAAAGGGTCGCAACAGATTACGTAGGAGAAACTACGACCAAGGTAATCAAGGTTGAGGACGACAAGGTTAAGGGAAGAGTTATTGGTAGGGAAGGAAGGAATATTAGAGCATTTGAGCAACTAACTGGAGTAGATGTTATTGTTGATGAATCTCCAGATGCAATTGCACTATCCTCCTTTGATCCTTTAAGAAGAGAAATAGCATACGTTGCTATGACAAAATTAATAGGGGACGGAAGAATCCACCCAGGCTCTATTGAAGAGGCTGTACAAAAAGCTAAGAATGAAATCTCTAAGGAGATTAAAAAGAATGGACAGATTCTTTCTGACGAAGCAGATTGGCCAGATATAGATATGGGTCTATTGAAATTAATAGGTAAGATGAAGTATAGGACCAGTTATGGTCAGTCACTTATGTCTCACACTATTGAGGTTATTCGTTTAGCTGAAGTCTTAGCAGTCGAGATAGGGGCAGATGTTCAATTAGCAAAGAGAGCTGCTTTATTGCACGATGTAGGAAAGGTTCTAACCCACAAGATAGATAGTCCTCATCACCATATCTCAGGTCAGGTAGCAAGAAAGTATGGTTTAGATGAGAAGCTTGTTAACGCTATTGAGGCACATCATCTGGATATTGAAGCTATATCTCCTGAAGCGGTTGTTATATACCTAGCAGACGCAATCTCAGGATCAAGACCAGGTGCTAGAAAGGACAGTTATGAGCAATATATCCAAAGAATAGAAGGAATTGAAAATGCAGCAAAGGATATTGGAAAGGACAAAATAGAGGAAGTATTTGCCATCAAAGCAGGAAGAGAGATTAGAGTAATTGTTAAACCTAATTTAGTCTCTGATGATGATGCAAAGATTATGGCCAAGAATATTGCTGAAGAGATTGAGAAAAAGCAGAGTTACCCAGGTAACGTTGAAGTTACTGTAATTAGGGAAACTAGGGCTACAGGAGTCGCAAAATAGCAATATTTTGCCTGTCTTCTAGTATTTAGTGCTATAGGGGGATATTTCTTGTAAATATCCCCTTTTTAATATTTTATTGAACAAAAAAATTAAGGAAGCCCTCTGTAAAAGGATTCCTTGGTGGGCGACCTCTCGAAAGCCCTATGTAAAGCCATTTCTAGCCTCTCTAGTTTAATTGTATGTAAATATTTGACTTTATATATTGAATAAACTTTTAATTCATTAAAAATCCTTTCTGTAACAAACTTTTTTAGCAACCAGGCCAATACCCTATAATAAAAGGGCTTCTTGACTAAACTCTCTATATTGCTTATTTTAGTAGTGGATATACACAAATTCTTCATATTTGGTTTTTGTGTATAGTATCTCTAAGAAAGGAGGCATCATGAAATGTTAAAGAAAGATTTAATAGATAGAATTGCAGATACAGGCTTGACCAAGAAACAAGCAGGTGAAGCTTTGGACGCAATGTTAGACGCAATTACAGAAGCTTTGAAGAAAGGTGATCACGTACTTTTGACAGGCTTTGGTAAATTTGAAGTTAGAACAAGAGCAGCTAGGACAGGAATTAATCCTAAGACTCTTGAGAAGATTCAACTACCAGCAACAAAGGTTCCTGCATTCAAGCCAGGGAAAGGCCTTAAGACTGCTGTTAAGTAGTTAAAGCCGGTATTTCTTTGTAAAGAAGAAATGCTCTTTAGAATTGGACCCGCAAGGGTCCTTTTCTATTTCTATCTAATTTAGAACATTTTCTCTGCGTTTTCTCTTCACTTCTACCCTTAAATATCCTAAACTATAATTGCATATGATTAAACTCAAAAGTTTTTTTGTCCCAACTAAAGAGAATCGTCAGAAGCCATACCTTCTTAGTAAGGTAGCTATTATCTTCTACACTTTCGTTCTAGTTTTTGTTAATAGCTTTGGTGGTTTAATCGGTTTAAGTGAGGTTGAAGCAAGCTCCATAACTCCGGAAAATATTATTGCTCTTACAAATCAAGAGAGATTAGGCTATGGACTTAATACATTAAGTACCAACGCACAGCTCTCTGCCGCTGCATTAGCAAAAGCAAACGACATGTTCGAAAAACAATATTGGGACCACTTTGGACCCAATGGGGAGTCCCCATGGCAGTTTATTCGAGCAGCTGGATATAACTATGTATATGCTGGGGAAAATCTAGCGAAAGGCTTTAGAACAGCAGAAGGTGTCCACGAAGCATGGATGGCTAGCCCTACACATAAAGCAAATATTGTAAGTGGAAATTACAAAGATATCGGGGTAGCTGTTGTAGAAGGAGAACTTCTTGGAAAGCAAACCACTCTGGTTGTTCAGATGTTTGGCAACCTTACGAGTGAAGTTTACAGCGCTACACAGACACCAGAGGAGACCCAGACTCCATCAGAGCCTACAGTACCATCTTCTACAGAGAAAGTTGTAGTGAATGACGAAGCTGGAGAAATTAAGAGTATAAGAATAACTTCCCCACAAGCAGGCACTGTAATTACAGACCCTAGCACTAGCGTTAAGGGAGAAACAGAAAATGCTGGAGATAATTATGTTGTTGAAGTTTACGACCAAGAAGACTTAGTAGGAGATACAACTGCGACAACCCCTGAATGGGAGTTTGAAAAAGGAAGTGATTGGTCAGAGGGAGAACACGAAATAGTTGCTCAGATTAAGGGCGAGGATGCAAAATCCGAGTCTGTTGCTTTCACTGTAGATTCCAGAGCTCCAATTCTTGATCCAAAGACACTAATGGTTAAACAGGAGGAAGGTTATTATACAGTTAGCTTTGCTATTGAAGGAGAGTGGGAAGATCTACAAGTTGTTATAGGGAGTGAGATTGTAGAAGTAGAATACGAAGAGGATGGAGACCAGGTAACCTTCTCAATACCAGAGGTGAGTGTAAAAGGTGCAATAATTGTTGTTCTTTCAGACAAAGAAGGTAATACATCTGAATTAGAAATATCTGAATATTTTGTTGAGGACAATGAGGAGAGAAGATTTATGTTCCCATCAATAAGTCTTAGTACAAGAGATGGTCTTAGTTTGGGTATTGTTTCCTTCGTTTTGGTATTAATACTCATAGAAATATTTGTTTATTGGAGAAAAGGTAGAATGAAGGATGCTGTAGGAGAATTATTTACCATAGGAGTTTGGTGGATAATTCTTACAATGGCAATATTTAATGGTTTTTCAGGAGCAATTAATTAATAGTATAGGTAACTGCCCAAAATGAAATACAAACTGAAAATAAAAAACGATATTCTTTATCTTCTTTTACTTCTTACAGTAACTCAATTTTTCAATTATGCAGTGTTAAGAGCTCCTTTAAGATTCTTACTTCTCTTAGGAGTTGCAGGAGTACTCCTTCTTGAAACATGGTTTGTAAGGGCATTTAGCCTTTATTCTGGCAAGAAAGTTTCTAAATACAGTGACGTAATAATAAGAATATCACTTAAGGACAGATTTTTTGGTTACTTTATCCTCCCTGCAATATTTTATATATCCCTTCTATTTTTCCTCTTCTTTAATAGGAATGAAATGCTTGGTTATGTTGTATTGGCAGGTTGTATGATTCTTCTCCTAGTTCTGTTCCTTAATGTAAAGAGTTCTCTCAACAAGCTTTATTCTTTGGCTATAGCTACCAGAGCAATCTTTGATTTTATCTGTATAACAATCTTTTATCTTCTTCTAAATTCTTACATTAGGATAGGGTTTGGAATGGAGATGTTTACAATTTTAACGATTCTTTCAGCCCTTGTTTTACTAGTGTTTGTTTTAAAGATACATAATAGGCTAGGGTTTATAGAGTTCTTGGTAGGGGTGTTAAGTGCTTTTGCAGTTTCCCTGTTTACAATATTTTTCTGGAATTACAATATTTTTGTTATCCCAGCGGTTGGAGCATTGGCTTTCTATCTAATAATCTCTATATGGAATATAAGGTTTTCTGGAAAGATTAAGTTTGTAGATTATCTAGTTCCTTTCCTTTATGTCGCTATAGCAATAATTTTAGTACTGAACATATAAACTAGTGAAAAGTTCCATAGTTCTTAAAATAGGGGGTTCTGTTATTTATGATAACTCATTGAATGTAAATCAGGATCTCTTAGATAAGTTAAAAGATTGGTATTTTCGCAAGAAGGATGACTACCAGAATATTGTTATTGTTGTAGGGGGAGGTTCTCTTTCTAGAGATTTGCAAGAGAAAATATCTCGACATATTGGAGGCCAAGAGTACTTGCACAGTATAGGGATGTCTGTCACACATACAAATGCAAATCTTTTAAGAGCATATATAGGGGATCCAGAGATTGTTGTTCCACAGAGGCTAGGTGAAGCTTATGAATTACTGATGGATAGTGGTAAGAGCATAATGGTTTGTGGAGGATTGAAAGTAGGCTGGAGTACGGATATGGATGCTGCGGTATTCGCTGATATCCTAAATGAATCTAGGATAACGAAGGTATCCGACATAGATTACATCTATGATAAAGACCCCAGTATTGTAGAGGACGCTACTCCTATGAAGGATATGACTTGGAATGAATATTTCAAACTTTTTAATATTCAGGAAGATTCCACCCATACTCCTAATGGTAATATCCCAATAGATGTGGAATGTGCTAGGTTCTGTAAGAGAAAGGAAATATCTTTCTGGATATCTGGAGGAAGTAGGATAAAACAAGCAAATGTTTTTGAAGATATAATGACAGAAGGAACGCTAGTTCACCCTTAGGCAATCTTTTCAATGGTGTATTCTGTAACTCCCTTTGGAGTTTTAATTTCTATTGTTTCTCCGACCTTCTTACCCATAATAGCCATTCCTATTGGAGACTTGTGAGAGATTTTTCCTTCTAAAGGATTTGCATCATCTTCACTTGTTATCTCATATGTAATTACTTTGCTGTTTCTCAAAGTTACAATATCTCCAAGTCCAACCTGACTTTTGTCTAAATCCCTAACCACTCTTGCATTCTTTATCTTGTCTCTGAGCTCTGCAATCTTCTGTTCATTGATATGTTGTTCTTCAACTGCCATGGAGTAGCCATCATTCTCTCTTAGGTCTCCCTGGCTTCTCATTTCGCTCAGTTGTGTGGCTATCTTCTTACGTAATTCATTCTCTCGGTATTTTACCTCCTGTACGAGGTTGTCTAAACCTTTTCTTGTTGTTTCGTATACTCCATCTATACCCATGTCTAGTGTCTAATAATTTATAGGGCACAACATGATATATGTTCCTAAAGTTAAAAGTCAAATAAATCTGAACCTGTAGTAACCGTTCAAAAACTGCTCATAATATGATAAAATCACTACTTGTAAGCCGCTATCGTCTAACGGTTAGGACACAGGATTCTCAATCCTGCAATCGGGGTTCGATTCCCCGTAGCGGTACCACTTTAAATTCGGAATACGAACATATGGTTTTCGATATCTCCCAATCTCACAATAAGAAGATAGAAAAGTTTTACAACGAGGCAATGGAATCTCTAGGTGGATTTTATGGAATCAATTGGAATGTAGGAATGCCTGTTATTCTCCTTCTCGAGAGCAGAAAGGATATAGACAAAATTAAAGGTCGAAAGACCGAGGATTGGGTTGTGGGCTTTACGGATGGTTCAAAGAAGTGTCTTTTCCTATTATCCCCCGAGAGTTATGAGAAAGAATCCTCACACAAATTTTCTGACGAAGAGTATGCTGCACTTATAAAACACGAATTAAGTCATCTTTACTCAAGAATTTTGTATGAAGGATATCTCCCAGTTTGGCTTGTTGAGGGCATTGCAATATATTCTTCGGGTCAGTTGGCCCTAAAGAGGAGACCCACAGAACTAAAGAACTTCTTAGAATTTTTTGATAAAGGAGGAAGTGGTTTATACAATGAAGCTGGCTTCGCGGTTGAAGTCTTAATTAGACAGTTTGGAAAGGAGAAGTTCCTTAACTTTTATAAGAATCTTAAAGATGTAGAGTCAGAAGAGGACTTGAAGGTTCTTTTTAAGAAGAATTATAGAGGAGATTTGGATTATAAGTTTTTTAATAAGTATATATAACCATGATCGTTTTCGACATTATTACAATATTCCCAAACATTGTAGAAGAATATATAAACACAGGCATTGTTAAAAATGCTTTAAAGAAAAACCTTGTCCAGATTAATGTCCACAATCTAAGAGATTGGGCTGAAGACAGACATAGCACTGTAGATGACACACCATATGGAGGAGGTCCTGGAATGGTAATGAAGATAGAACCTATATACAAAGCTATACAGGATCTTAAAAAAGAAGACACAATCGTTGCTATAACAACGCCCAAAGGAAAGGAGATAAAACAGAAAGATTTAGAGGAATTCTCTGCGAAAGAGAACCTCCACATGATAATCATCTGTGGTCGTTATGAAGGATTTGACCATAGAATACATGAGCACCTAGTAGATTATGAATTCTCCATAGGGGAGTACGTCCTCTCCGGAGGAGAGCTCCCAGCATTAGTGTTCGTAGACGGGATTACAAGGTTAGTTCCTGGTGTTTTAGGGAATGAACAATCCCTAGACCAGGAGACATTTAAAGATGGCAAAGTGGAGTATCCTCAGTACACAAAACCTGAGGAATTTAAGGGCTGGAAAGTGCCAGATGTCCTTTTATCTGGTAATCATAAGGGAATAGAGGAATATAGACAAAAAGGTCAGAAAATACTATAATAATCGTCCCATTAAACGAGATACATGACTGCTCATACCCATTCATAGGACTCTCAGGAGATTTTAGTTATTATAAAGATTACAATGACAGACAAAATTAAACTTACAAAAAGCAAGATAGACTCTCTTAAAAAGGAGTTAGACCTACTAAAGAATAAAAAGAGGGAGGATTTATCAGAATCCCTAGAAAGAGCTAGACAGAATGATGTAAGTGAAGAAACAGGAGATATCATTGCTGTTATGGCAGAATTAGAGAAGGTTGAACAGAGAATAGAAGAGATTAAAGACACCCTAAAGAATGCAGTCGTTATAGATAAAAAGGGTTGTGATGTAAACAAAATCTCAATCGGTTCAGATGTTAAGGTAGAAGTAGCAGGCAAGAAGAGAACACTAACTGTAGTCTCTGAAATCGAGGCTGATCCTTCTAAGAACAAAATTTCTGACAAATCACCATTAGGTAAGCAGCTTATTAAAGCAAAGAAAGGTGATGAGATTAAACTAGATGTTGATGGTAGGAAAATTTCTTACAAGATTTTAGAAATCTGTTAAGAGAGATATTCGTCCAAATCCTCTATCTTCACTCTCTCTTGTTCCATAGTATCTCTATCTCGAACCGTTACAGTATCATTCTCTAAAGTTTCGTAATCGACTGTTATACAGTGTGGTGTTCCTATTTCATCTTGGTATCTATACCTCTTTCCTATATTCCCTCTATCATCCCATACAACTTTCATATTCTCTGAGAGCAATTCAAAAATCCCTCTAGCTTTGTTTACAATCTCTTCCTTGTTAGAAACAAGTGGGAATATTGCAGCCTTATAACCTGCTATCTCGGGATGAACTTTTAATACTGTTCTAGATTTACCATCTCCCAAATCCTCCTCTTCGTAAGCATCAAGAAGCAACATTAATAGTGTCCTATCTACACCTCCGGAGGTTTCTACTATCCAAGGTATATATTTCTCTCCACTTCTAGGATCTGTGTAAGAGAGGTCCTTTCCAGAGAACTTACTATGTTGTGTAAGATCATAATCACTTCTCCAGTGGATACCTTCATTTTCTGCCCATCCCCAAGGTGCTTTATATTCAATATCGTATGCGTCTTTAGCATAGAATGCTAATTTGTCCTTTGGATGTTGTTCCAATCTTAGATTCTCCTGTTTCCTGTAAAGATTCTTGTAGAAACTCATTCTTTTCTCCTTCCAATATTCAAACCATTTCTCCATATCGTCTGGGTGAACAAAGAACTGCATATCCCACTGTTCAAACTCTCTGCTTCTAAAGGTTAGTTTTCCTGGAGTAATCTCATTTCTAAAAGCTTTACCAATCTGTGCAATTCCAAAGGGAACTTGCATCCTCGTACTGTCTACTACATTCTTGAAATCTAAATAAATTGTCTGACAAGCCTCACCTCTAAGATAGGTTTTTGTTTTAGCATCCTCAAGCACTCCAACCTCTGTTTCAAAGAGTATGTTGTAAGACCTTGGTTCTGTAAACTCTTGGGAACCACAGTTAGGACATTTCTCCAAATCTGTTATATCTTCAGGCCTAAACCTTTGGTGACATTTTTTACACTCAACAACCTCATCTGAAAAATTCTGTATATGACCTGAAGCTTCCCATACCTTTGGGTGAGTTATTATTGTCCCATCAATTCCCACGACATCTTCTCTCCTGTCTACGATCTCTTTCCACCAATATCTCTTGAGGTTGTTTTTCATCTCTACTCCAACAGGGCCGTAGTCATAGAAACCTCCAATTCCACCATATATCTCAGAGTTGGGATATATAATTCCTCTTCGTTTTGCTAAAGCAGTTACTTTTTCTAGTAAATCGTTCTTTTGTGTATCTGACATGTCCAAATTATATATCATGGGGAAGAGTATTGGTAGTAAAACCCTTGGATTTGTTAATTTCTTGCCTTAAATTAAATGTTTATTGTGCTATAATTATTTTTAATTAAGATCTTAGATATTAAGCTATGTCCATGATTGAGAACATAAGAAAAAGTAGGATAGAAAAGGTTGAAGAGTTTAAGAAGAAAGGTATAAATCCATACCCTTCTAAGTCCAAGAGAGACACAATGGCTAACGAAATAGTTAGTGACTATGATGGTTTCGAAGGAAAGGAAGTAACAGTATCTGGAAGAATAATGTTTTTTAGGGACTTAGGTAAGATTGCTTTTATCAAGCTTAAAGATAATTCTGGAGAGATACAGCTCTATCTTAAAAAGGAAAGTCTAGGAGAAGAATTCTGGAAAGATTTAAAACTTTTTGACGTTGGAGACTTTGTAGACGCTAAAGGAACAGTATGTAAAACAAAAACAGGAGAGATATCTGTAGATGTTGAGACCTTAGATATTCTTGCTAAATCTATTAAACCTCTTCCTGAGAAATGGGTCGGCCTTCAAGATGAAGATAAAAGGTTTAGACAGAGATATTTAGATTTCCTAGTAAACCCAGATGCCAAAGAAAAAATAGAGAAGAGGGCTAAACTGACAAGATTCTTAAGGGAATTCTTGTGGAATAAAGGATTTATGGAAATAGAGAATCCTTCTTTGGAAGTAAATCCTGCAGGTGCACAAGCTCAACCCTTTAAGACACATATTAATGCCTATGACATGGATCTATATCTTAGGATTTGTGCAGGTGAGTTGTGGCAGAAGATGTCTACTATTGGTGGTTTTGAAAAAGTCTTTGAGATTGCCAGGGTCTACAGAAATGAGGGTGTAGATGCAGACCATAATCCAGAGTTTACGATGCTTGAATTCTATTGGGCATATGCAACACTTGAGGACAATATAAAATTCCATGAGGAATTATTCTCTAGTATGGTCAAAGAGGTTGTAGGGGATTACAAGTTCGAATACCAAGGAAAGATTCTAGATATGACTCCTCCTTACAAGGTAGTTAGATACAACGATCTTTTCATAGAGAAACTGGGTATAGACTTAGAAAAATATGATGACCTAGATGAACTTAAGAAAGTTGCAACAGAAAAAGGAGTCGAATTAGAGGATGATCTAGGTTGGAGTACAACAATAGACCAGATATTTAAACAGAAGGTAAGGCCAACATTATTTGAACCAGTATTTGTCACAGATTACCCATACATTCTTACACCTTTAGCCAAGAGAGTAGAGAATGGGGAGGGGGAGTATGTACAGATGTTCCAATTCATAATAGATTCAATGGAGATGTGTAGAACTTATGGAGAGCTAAATAACCCTCTTGAACAAAGGAAGAGATTTGAAGAGCAACAGGAATCTAAGAAAGATGGCGGTGATGAAGAGAATTGGGCTGCAGATTATGAATTTGTTGAAGCTATGGAATATGGTATGCCTCCACAGAGCGGATCTGGACTTGGTATAGATAGATGGGTTAAAGTTTTGACCAACGCACAGAGTCTAAGAGAGTGTATAGCATATCCTATTATGAAGCCTGAGAAGTAGTTCTCATTTAACATAGAGGATTAAAATGGATTCAATAAAAGACCTAATTTCCCAAATTAGAGAGAGGGGTAATGTCGAAGAGAGTGATACAAATCAGTCTAAGCTTTTTGATACCTCGAAACTAAAAACAAACCCCAAACAGATGATGGGAGACAAACATAAATATATTTCCAAAGAATACCAACTTTACGGTCTTAGGCTTGCGAATAAGCTAGATGACAAGAAGAGGTCGACTATGTATATCAAATGGGCCAAAGAGAAGCCTAGGGGCATACTAGAGAACGCCCTGAGCTTTACTGTTGACTATCCTAACGCGAAGGATAAAAGTAGGATCTTTATGTGGAAGGTAAAAGAATTGGAAGCAGAGTATCACAAAGATAAAGATAAGAAGGAGGAAGAAAAGAAAGGGGACAAGAAAACTAAGAATAAAACTAAGCAGTTACCTCTCTAATAGTATTGAGTACTTTGTCGAGGATCTCTTCCACAGTGTTGGCTTTCATTATTACAGCAGAGGCATATTCGTGACCTCCTCCATCTAATTCTTTTGCTATAACTTCTACATCTTGATAACCCTTTGTACTCCTAAAGGATACAGCCCATTCATTCTCATCTTTAAACATAGGTTTTACTATAAATCCCCAATGAACTCCTTGTATAAATCTAAGATATTTGTCTTTTAGAAAAACAAAAGCCTCATTTACAGCTTGTTTCTCAAAACCTCTCTGGTCAATTGTATCTTGGGAGATGTATATATATGCCATGTCTCCTTCAATGGTTAATGTCTTAAGGTATTCAATAATGACATCTGTAGCTTCCCTTGGAAATTTCGCAGACCTATATTCAAAATCTTGGACATCTACACGATATATATCCATAACTTCTGCAAATATCCTGTGAGTCTCTGTTGTAGTTAGTTCAAAGAGAAATCTTCCAGTATCGGAAATAATTCCATACTGGACAAGAGCAGCGGCATCAGCATCTACTTTAAACTTCTCTCCAAGCATTCTTTTTAGAGTTACATAAACCTGTTCTGTTGCAGAGCTCCTACTTTCATTTATGAATGATTCATTCTCTCTCTTTTCTTCATCTATATCTGTCCTGTGATGATCTATGAAGAATACAGGGGCATTAGATTCTCTTATTGTATCTCCTTCCTCTTGGCAGAGGCTCCATATTGAAGAGTCCGTTATGATTATTAAATCTTCTCCTTCCGGTTTGATGGAATTTTCTTTCTGAAGCACTGTAAGCTCTTTCATAAGGGGTAATTTGCTACTAGGATACTGTCTTGCCTTCATAGTAATCTGCTTCTCGGGATATATCTCTTTTATTGCCTTGTAGATAAGTAGCATACTAGAGAAGGCATCTATATCTGGTCCTTTGTGTGTTAATAATAGGATGTTTTTTGCCTTCTTTATCTGTTTCTTTAATAGTTTTTCTGTCTTATTCATAGCTTGATAATACCAAGAATATTAAACATAATACAGGATTTTTAGGTTCTAATGGGTGTATCTTTTAAATATAGGGAAAAGATGAGAGAGGGTTTTGTGCTGATGGGTAAAACCCTCTCTTTCTCTTTTGCTGTTGGTTGATGGTTAGTTGGTTAGAACGGCGATTTTGAGTACGGATGAAAGGTCGAAATGATTATCTTCTGCAACAACATATTGCATAGAGATAGCCATCTCCCATTCGCAGTTCTCCAAAACCGCAGAGATCTGTTGTCCTTTCGTTTTCAGGTAAAGATCATTCTTCACCAGTTTCTGAACAACCCATCCGAGATTCGCTTTTTCCAATCCTTGGCTTGTGCCGATATTGACCAGGCTCTTGTTTGTAACAAGATACAAGTCCGTGATCGTCTTCCGGAAGATAAAACCATCAGGTTTTTCATCCGTTTCGCCGATAATCAGGTTCGGATCGAACGCAACTAATTCTACCCGGCGGAGGGCCTCACTGAGAGTAGCCTCTGGGTAGAGCAGTCTCATAACTGCTTCAATCAAAACTGCAGGTTCTAAATCACGAAATTCACGTTTGTTCAATTTGTTCCTCCTTAGGAATTAGAGTAGAGAATGATGATTTTTGTTTTTAATCCCCCGGTCATATCCACTAATATGAATATAATCGGAGAATTAATAAACCTGCTGTTCCTATATTGTCTAAGAGCAAAAGAATACTGATGTAGTGGGGCAGACATCAATGAGAGTAATTATACTATAGGGTGGTTCCGGATTCAATAGGTCAGGTCTCTCTTCTTGATAACACAACTAATGCAGAATATAATACAATAATTCGTATAAATTAAAGATTAATTCCATGATAGATATTAAAAAGATCTTAGAAGAGAAAGAAGCAACCAAACAAGCACTATTAAAGAGATTATCTGAGAAAGAATTTGATTTAGTTAAGATAGAGGAGTTATATAAGAGGAAAAAAGAATTACAGCAACAGTTTGATACTAAAAGGGCAGAGCAAAACAAATACAATGACAAAATGGCTAGCATAGATAAAAGTAGTCAGGAATTTAAAGATCTTCTAGAAGAATTAAAAAAGAAGTCAGAGGAAATTAAAAAAGTAGAAGCAGAATTAAGGGAAGCAGAGAAGGAATTAGTTCTAAGATTAGAAGTTTTGCCAAACCTACCAGACGAAGATGTCCCAGCAGGAGGGAAAGAGGAGAATGAAGATATAAAGACTGTTGGAGAGAAACCAACCTTTGATTATGAAATTAAAGACCATGTCCAACTAGCTGAAGAGTTAGGACTTTTGGACTTGGAAAGAGCATCCAAGATATCTGGTAGCAACTTTAGTATGTATACAGGAATCGGTGCTAGATTAGAGTGGGCCTTAATAAACTTCTTTATAGACGAACATATTAAAGCAGGTTACGAAATGATAATCCCTCCAAATCTAGTTGTGAGAGAATCAGCATACACAACTGGACAACTTCCAAAGTTTGAAGAGGATGTATATTGGACAAAGGATGGGTTATGTTTAATTCCTACAGCAGAAACAGTTCTCACAAACATCTACAGAGATGAAATTCTGGATGAGAAAACTCTTCCTCAGAAATTCTTTGCTTATACTCCTTGCTACAGAAAAGAAGCAGGTAGTTACAGAGCAAACGAGAAAGGACTTATCAGGATGCATCAATTTAATAAAGTAGAGATGTATCAATTTACTACTGAAGAAAAATCTGAAGAAGCTTTAGAGGAATTAAGAGAGAAGGCAGAGAATCTTGTAGAAAAATTAGGCTTACATTACAAGACCGTAAAGTTGGTAGCAGGAGATTGTAGTGCAGCAGCAGCCAAGACCTATGATGTAGAGGTATGGATTCCAACCATAGAACAATATTACGAAGTAAGCTCAATATCTAATGTTAGAGATTACCAAGCAAGAAGAGGAAACATGAGGTATAGGGGAGAGGATGGAGAGATAAGATATCTGCACACACTTAATGCTTCAGGATTAGCTACTAGTAGACTAATGGTGGCAATATTAGAAACTTATCAACAGAAGGATGGCAGTATTGTTGTTCCAAAAGTCTTGAGGAAGTATATGGGAGGAACAAAGAAAATAGAAGTAAAGAATTAAAATAGGATTTTATATATAGATGAACTTTTTTTTAGGCATATTCCCAGACAAGGGGACAGTAGAGGAGATAAAGAAGGTTGTTTTTGAAGTTGGAAAAGTTTTTGATGGCTTTGATATCCCTGTTAGGTGGTCCAAGCCTGACAAATATCATATGACTTTAATATACTTAGGTGAGAAGCTCCCATTTTACAAAAAACTCTTCTTCAAATATAAGCTTAAGAGTTTCTCCCTAAAAAGATTCAAACTGAAGTTTAACAAAGTCAAATTAGGAATAAGCAGGAAATACAAAGAGTTAATATATATGGACCTACTAGAAGGTGGAGAAGAGATGAGAAAACTTTATCTAGAGTTAAGAAATCTTCTAGATCTTCAGGATGATGGCAACTTCATCCCTCACTTAACATTGGGAAGGGTTAGTAAGGAACTTACGGATCAAGAGTATGCCAATATATGTAGAGATCTTTCAGTAGTAACCAAGAAGTTGGATATTGATAAAATTCAGTTTTTTGTAAACGAATTAAAACTTGTACAGAGTAAAGATGGGGAGTATCAGGTCTTAATAAATTTCAGTGATTCCTCTAATATCAAATTGTAATCATTGGTCCAGATTGCATGGTCATGTTTTCTAAACCAAGTTTTTTGTCTCTTAGCATATTTCTTTGTATTTTTTACTATCTCTTTTCTGACTTCCTTTAGCGAGGCTTTTCCTTCGAAGTATGGGATGAATTCTTGGTAACCGATTGTATTAAGTGCAGAATATTTTTCTAAACCTTTCTTTCTTAATCTCTCGTTTTCTTCTAGTAAGCCCATTTCAAACATTTTCTCTACTCTTGTCTCTATCTTTTTGTTTAAAAGTTTTTTGTCTAAATCTATTACAAAGTATTTGTGCTTCTTTGGTTCTTTCTTGTTTAAGATCTCTCCTTCTCTTTCAATAACTCTTATCAATCTTATTGGGTTGTTCCTGTCACTTCTGTTTAATTTTTTCAAAAGCTTGGGGTCGATATTGGAGACTAATTTTTGTAATTCTTTAATACTTAGTTTGTTTAGTCTTTCTCTTTCGTCTCTCTCTTTTTTAGTTGGTTTCTCTTCCTTTAGTTCGTAGTTAAATATCACAGAGTCTATATATAATCCGGAACCACCTACTAGGATAGGAATCTTTTTCTTTGGGAAGGATTTTAACAATTTATTAAAATCTTTTTGGTATCTATAGATATTGAAATCTTCTTTTACAGAGATGTAATCATAGAGATGGTGGGGGACAATAGATCTTTCTTTCTTTGAAGGCTTTGCGGTTCCAATGACTAATTCTTTGTATACCTGTCTGGAATCTCCATTTATTATCTCTCCGTCTATCTCTTTTGCTAACTTAATAGCTAGGTCAGATTTACCACTTGCAGTGGGACCAGCAATCACGATTATTGGGATAGAGTCAATCTTTGAGGCTTTATTGGTCATTTTACTGTGTAGTAGAGAAGAGCATAATTAACCCAGATTATTGCTACACTGGTTGCTCCAGTTAGTAGGATGAAGATTAAGAAGGTTGATGTGAGGAATATAGATAATGCTGAGAAGAGTAGAACAAGGAAGATTGTTAGATATATTGAATCTTGTATGTATTCTCTCTTAAGGTCATTCATGTTGAAATTTTTGTTTTTCTTGTTTAATTGATAATAACCGATTGAGGGACCAACATTCAGGAGGTTGATGAAGATAACAATGATTGGGGTGAGCAGGAATATGTAGGTTATGGTGTAGTTAAAGGCTACGCTTAGGAAAGTTATGCCAAGGAGAGTGATTAATGCACTAGAGAGGAGTGAGAGTATTGAGAAAATAAACAGCTTGTTATTCTTAGTTACAATCTTAACAAGTAATGGTAGGAGTATAAGCAATGAGAGGTATAGAGATAAGGTATTTATCTTTTCTATATTCGTCCAATTGTTCCAAAGGTTCATAAATATTTCCATATTAAATTCTCTTTACTTTATTTATATACCAAGCAGATGCTATTAAAGAAATCTTACTTAAGACTATTAACGGGAATAGGTGGTTAGCTAAGATTTCCATGTAACCATAACCAAATAGTAAAATCACTG
>Ga0334893_1000923_pt1 | contig 32747 bp, 30 predicted proteins | sample GraSluR3_MG_5_FD_207218 | JGI IMG/M metagenome (GOLD analysis project Ga0334893, IMG submission 207218) | Sludge microbial communities from methane-producing bioreactor in Wageningen University, Netherlands - Granular Sludge_09_05-R3 | ecosystem: Engineered > Bioreactor > Anaerobic >...
CGGGAAAATTAAAGCATTCAGGTCAGTGTTCAGGGGCATAACTGATGTGAGTTTTTTCCTCTATCGGGTGTCTTTAATCTTTGCTTGATGGATTTCTTTTCCCCACCGGCTATTTCTGTTGAGCCAATAAAACCAAATGGCTCGAAAGTATTAATCCAATAACAGCTTTTACTTATCTCTTTTTGGGCTTGATGATGTTCATTTTTGAAGGTATTATTTATCAGAACTTTCCAAACCTGTGGGGTGAATCATTGATTGAGTCTGTTTTGTGTGTGGGACTATGCCTTGGAATTTATACCTTATTTAAAATGTTATTCCACCGCATGAATAAATTCATGAAACTCTTATCTGACAACTCATATGGGATTTATTTGTTTCATTTACTGATTGTGATCGCCTTGCAACAGCTTTTGATAAACATGGACCTAAATATCAATTTAAAATTTGCAATAGTTACGATCTTTGGTATTTTCTTTTCAGGCCTGTTAACTTTTGGTCTGAGAAAAATTCACCTTTTCAAACGAATCCTATAATATGAAAGAAATAAATTATGAATTTTCGGCACGAACCTGGCAGCATTCACCACCAGGCGGTTGGCACTTTGTGTCGCTACCCGCTGATATGGCAAAAGAAATAAGAGAAAATTTTGGTTGGCAGGAAGAAGGATGGGGACGACTGAAATCAACTGCCGAAATTGGGAAAAGCGTATGGAAAACAGCGATTTGGTTCGATACAAAACACCAGACTTATATCTTACCATTAAAAGCAGAAATCAGAAAAAAAGAAGAGATAGAACCGGACAAAAGCATCAAAATAATTATATGGATTTGATGAAAAATCGAACTGTTAATCGGATGCTAATTAAAGCAGGTTATTAAAGCGTAATAGCCATAATGGTTTCAGAGGGTTTACACACAGAGTAACCGGCCACAGTGGTCAACATAGCGGCTTACGAAATCTGAGGAACAAACATTCATTCGCTTTAGGTTTTTCTTTTTTTTCTACACAAAAGTTGTTTTTGAAGCAAAAATTGAAATGAAAAAGGTGAATAGTTCTGTATCGAAACAAAAAAATCATCAACAATTGAAACAGCATTTAATAAGCCTGATTGACGAAGTTGAGAAGCCTTAAACAAACAACTAACAAAACATTAACAAAATAACATGATCACTTCTGAGAACTATTTTATTTTTTGAAGTAATTGGTTCACGAAATAATTAACCAACGACAAACCAATCCGGGCTTGACGATAACAGCGAAAACAGCACCAGAGCATAACACTTCAACAAAAATTTTAGAGAAAAATAATTTTGTGTTTAGTGAAATTGTACAGGACGAAAAATCCGGAGATAACTATCTTTGGACACACAAAAAGGAGGACTAAATGATGCATCGATTAACTTTGTTTACACTTTTTATTTGGTTACAAACCTTGCTTGTTGGCCAGGACAACAAAAAGCTGTGTATTCAACATTTAACGGATAACTTTTATGTTTATACAACATACAAAGAATTTAATGGAACTATGTTTCCATCGAATAGTATGTATTTGGTTACTGACGCTGGGGTTGTGCTTATCGACACACCCTGGGACACCACCCAATTTCAGCCCCTGCTTGATAGTATTTCGCGGAGGCATCATACAAAAGTCGTTATGGCTGTCGCAACACATTATCATGATGACCGAACAGCAGGACTTGAATTTTTAAAGCAGAAAGGTGTAAAAACTTATAGCTCAAAACTAACCTACGACTTGTGCGATGAATTCAACGAAAAACAAGCAGCGTATTATTTTGAAAATGATACGGTGTTTGAAGTGGGGAATTATAAATTTGAAACCTAATTATGCCGGCGAAGGTCATACAAAAGACAATATTGTAATTTGGTTTGGCAGGCACAAAATTCTGTATGGTGGCTGTTTAATAAAAAGCACCGAAAGCAAAGATATGGGAAACATTGCAGACGCTAACCCTCAGGAATGGAAACCGACAATTAAAAAAGTGCTCAGGAAATATCCTCGGCCAAAATATGTCATTCCCGGCCATTACGGTTGGTCAAGCAACAAAGGATTACAACACACCTTGAAATTATTAGAAAGTGCCAGGCAATAGAAGGTAGCATAACAGCTAGTCTTTGTTATTTTACTATCTTGGCTTCAATTTAAGAATCATGCCGGGATTTACATTTCAACACTTATACAGCACTGAGCAAAGTTTTGCTAAAGTATTGCTTGACAGCCAATTTGATCAAAAAAGGATGGCTGTGCTTGATGAGAAGCAATGCCGGCTTTTTGCTGATTTTTATGCGGCTTATCCGATCCAAAAATGGGAGACAGGCGATTGTATTGTGCTTCTGGAAGGCATGATTTACGATCAGCCTGAAGAAGTTGTAAAAACGAAAGTACATAACTTTTGCTCCGGACAAAACACTGCCTGGCAATTGCAATCCTGGCTGCATCAGCGCGATGGTGAATTTGTGCTGTTGATCTATCGCAGAACTAATCAGCAGCTTTTTTTGTGGAATGACTGGCTGGGGCGTTTGCCTGTTTATCTTTTTCAGGACAGGATTCAGTTTGTCATAGGGAGGGACATCCGTCAACTTCGTCACCTTGTCGGGATAACGAGCTTTGATCCTTATGCGCTGGCAACTACCTTGCTTTTTGGGTTTGCCTTAGGCGAAAAATCACTCTGGCAGAACATCAGCTATTTACCGCCTGGCACGCTTTTGAAAGCAGATTGCATCAAAAATTCCATTGAAATTTCAGATAATCAATTCTTAGGTTTTCGCACTGATGATCTAAAGCATTACGATCCCAAAATCTTGTTAAATGATTTGACGGAGGCAACGCAAAACCGTCTGGAAAAAGTTAAAAATCCTGCCTTGTCGTTAAGCGGTGGTTTGGATTCGCGTTTAATGGCCGGGATTTTCAAACAAATAGGCCTTAATATTCCGGCTTTTACTTATCAGGATGCAGCCGGTTCGGCCGATGCCGATTTTAAGGCTGTAAATGATATTGTAAGGCAATTGCAATGGCGTCAAAATCATCAGTTTATTGCCTTGCAAAATCCTGGTGAAGAGCAAATAAGGCAATTAATGGAGCTCAAACAGGGACTGAACTATGCCGGCATGGCGTTTATCATTCCTTTTCTGGAATATTTTAATAACCATCATTTCAGCATGTTTACAGGCGATGGGGGGGATAAAGTGCTGGCCGACCTGAGGCCTTCTATCAGGATAAAATCTTTTCCCGCCTTGCTGAATTTTCTCTTACATAAATTTGGTCGTATAAGCTTATCGCAGGCTGCCAAATGGTCAGGGCTTGAGATCAGTGCACTAAAAACCTATCTGATCGGGCAGCTCGAAAGTTACAATAGTAGTCCTGCAATGGCTTACACGGATTTTTTATTACGAGAGCGGGGGCGTAAATGGCTTTTCGAAGGTGAAGATCGCAACCGGGCATTTTGTTGGTCAACAACGCCCTTTTACAGTCAGCCTTTCACACCGGCAGCCTTATCTGTTTCAATGAATCGAAAAACGTATGGTAAAATGTTTTTGGAGCTTTACAGGATTTTACCCGGCAATTTGGAAACAATTGTAAATCCCAACTGGAATTTGCCTTTGAACCAGCAGAACTCCATCCGAAAGCTCTATTTTAGGCAGCGTTTAAAATATAGCTTGCCCCGGAGTCAGATTTTATTTGCTGATTCAGCTGCAAAAATTCCGTTGATCCAAACCTTTTCAGAAAGTAGCGAACAGCTCAAAAATTTATCTCACAGAGGTTTACAGCTATCCATTATTGATTTTGAGAAGACATTTAACGCTGATTTTGTTCAGGAGATTCTAGGCTTGAGCTTCATTCAATAATTGCTTTTGTTTTTTAACAATTTGTACTTTCGGGAAAGAAATCACGTAAAATTCGAGCTGAATTCCTAAATTTGCAGCTTTAATCACTTAAACAGTACTTTATGGCTTCGACATCTGATTTCAGAAACGGTCTGATCATCGAATTTAACAACGATTTATATTCAATTGTGGAGTTTCAACATGTGAAACCCGGCAAAGGCGCGGCATTTGTGCGTACGAAATTGAGAAACCTCAAAACTGGTAAAGTATTACCCAATACTTTTCCGGCCGGCATCAAGATTAACATCCAACGTGTGGAACGCAGGCCAATGCAATATTTGTACAATGATGGTCAGGATTATCATTTCATGAATAATGAAACCTTTGAGCAGATTCCTATTGCCAAAGAACTGATTAATGCACCTGATTTTCTCAAAGAAGGCGATGCTGTGGAAGTGATGTACCATACGGATACCGACTCTGTGCTTACCTGTGAATTGCCAACGGCTGTAGTACTGGAAGTAACTTATACCGAACCGGGCGAAAAAGGTAATACTGCCACCAATGCCATGAAAGATGCCACCCTGGAAACAGGTGCTGTGATTAAAGTGCCGTTGTTTATTAATATCGGCGATAAGATCAAAGTAGATACACGCGATGGCAGCTATTCTGAGCGTGTGAAAGAATAATTGACCTTATGAAATTTAATCCACCTCTCTCGCTCAAACAGCTTGCTGCTATGTTGCAGGCTGATTTTGAGGGCGATCCTGATTTTTTAATCAGCGGCCTGAACGAAATTCACATGGTTGAACCGGGTGATATCACCTTTGTAGATCATCCTAAATATTACGATAAAGCACTTAATTCGCGTGCTACCACCATCCTGATCAATAAAAAAGTGGCCTGCCCCGAAGGAAAAGCCCTGATATTTCACGAAAAGCCTTTTGATGCTTTTATTCAGATGATCCAGCAATACAGACCCTTCGAACCTGCCAAGGGTTTCATAAGTCCATCTGCCGAAATAGGAGCGGGAACAATCATTCAGCCAGGGGCTTTTATTGGCAACCAGGTAAAAATTGGTAAGAACTGTCTGATTCATGCCAATGTGAGTATCTATGATCATACCATTATTGGTGATGAAGTGATCGTTCACTCCAATACAGTCTTGGGGGCCGATGCCTATTATTTTCAGCGCAGGCCGGAGGGCTACAAGAAATTTGAGAGCTGTGGCCGTGTGATCATCCATAATCGCGTGGAAATTGGGGCACTTTGTAGCATCGACAAAGGTGTGACGGGTGATACCATCATCGATGAAGGAACTAAATTGGATAACCATTGTCAGGTTGGGCATGATACTTATATTGGTAAAAATTGTCTTATCGGATCCCATGCAGCCATTGCGGGTGTTACCCACATCGAAGATGATGTGATAATCTGGGGAAGGGTGGCTATCAACAAAGATCTTGTCATAGGAAAAGGAGCCGTGATATTGGCAACTTCAGCAGTTGATAAATCATTGGATGGAGGAAAAACTTATTTTGGAGTACCAGCCGATGATGTGCGTAAAAAATGGCGCGAACTGGCTGCATTAAGGCAATTGCCTGATTTTATAGCTGGAAAGAAATAAGAGATTACTGCGCTTTTTTTTGGGAAATTGTCATTAGAAATAAAGCCAAGACATTAGTCACAGCATCGCGTTAATCTCTATAGCAAACAATTTAGATTTATAACATAGATGCATCGCACCGCTAATATTTATCGTTGTAATAAAGATTATTCAGATTTAGCAAATAGGTGTAGTGCATCGGTAAAATACATAGCGGCAGCACTCGTAATATTTACAAAACAAATCTGGGAAATCCGGGGATTATCTTCCGGTTATTCTTTTTCGTGCGAAACATCAATCTTGTCGCGTTCAGCAAAATAAACATCCATCACAACAATGATAGCCATCAAACCCCAAACGGGCACAGACAGCTTATCGGTATCCAGAAAGTTATTGAGTAAGCCATGAACAAAATAGCTGATCAGTGCCAGGGTTGCAGCAAGTGTTAAAATCCGCGATTCTTTATTTCGGGATTTTTTATAAGTTTTTAGTCCCCTGAAAACCATAACGCCCACCAAAAGTAAAACCAGCAACATCCCAATCACACCCATTTCCGAGAGCGGTCCGATATATTCGCTGTGGGCATTTCCACCATCACCGGCATTGGTGCTGATGATTGTTTTTTCTTTTGAGCGTTGAAAAGGAGCATACACAAACTGATACGTGCCAGGCCCCCAGCCAAAGAAAGGTCTTTCGTTGAATAATCGAATAGCTGCCTGCCAGCGGTTTATCCGTTCAAGATTGGAGGCATCCGAAGATATGTTCGAGATTGAGCGTACATGCTCAACCAAATTGTTGGAAGAGTCTTGCTTGTTCTTTTCGAGCATATCGATGATCTGGTGTTGAAATGAGAAAAAGACAACCAGTATGGTAATAAAAGCTGCCAAAATCCAGCGGAATTTGATATGCAACAGCACCGCAATCAAAACTGCCACGGCAGCCGCGATACTTATCCAGGCAGCCCTGCTCAACGAAAGCACAGTTCCAACAGCAAGTATCATCACAACCATTATAACCCAAAATCTGGTCCAGTTACTCAGGCCGGGATAAAACACATAGGCAATGCTAAAAATGAAATAAATCGCCAGAGCAGCCCCATAAGCTGTGTGGTCGTTGTAAAAAGGCGTCATCACCCAGTGGGCAGAATCATCGTTAAAGCCGTAACTGGCATGATTTATAATGGTATAGGCAATTACGATAAGCAGGCTGAAACAGTAAAGCCAAATAAACCAATGAATGTTTTTTACCTTTTTGAATACTAAAGCAGCAACAAAAAAGGAAGGAACAACGAACCAAAGCCTGGACAAAATATATTTTGCAGAAACGAGTGGTATTTCACTGGTGAAGGCAGTAACAACCATCCAGGCAAACATCAGATAGATTACCAGGGCAATCGGATGACGAGCGATTCGCATATCATAATTGCGCTCATAAAGAAACTTAGCTGTAAAAAGTACCAAAACACCAAATAGCATGGGCTCAACCGGCAAGGAAACAGCAAGACCGGCATCCATATCTTCAATATTAAGTGTGAGAGGTGTAAGCAGTGTAATTAGCAAAAATACCTTATCGAGTGAAAAGATATATAACATCAAAATTCCCAGGACGATGGGCAGGCTAAAGCCCAGAAACATATCTTTCTGTACAACCAAATAAAGGTTGATTGCAACAAATGCAGCTGCAATAAGGTATAACCATGCTATTTTAATGCGTTCTGTCACAGCTGGCAGAAATTAGGCAGCTGATGAATAATCAGTCAGCTTTTTTTTGTTTTCAATGGCGAAAATAACCAGTATAGCTATTAGCAAAGATCCCACCCCTGCCAATGCTACGATGATCCAGCGCACCGGATAAGCTTTCTTATCCGAAGGATAGGGTTTTGAAATGACGTTTGAGTAGGTTAAGTTAGAGTTATAGAAACGCAACTCTTGTTCGTAATCTACTTTGATATCTACATAGGTGCGCGATTCATGTTGAAGCATCTCAACGGTTGTCAACAATTTTCCGCCAAGCTGTTGAATATTCTCTTTTAGTTCGTTCACGCCGGCAGTGTTCACAGCACGGGCATCACTACCATCAAAAGTCTTTAAATATCCCCGCATGATTTCCTGCGACTGGATGCTGTAATCAATTAAACCATAAGTAGTACCAAGATCTTTAAGCTGTTCTTTTAAAGAATCAATCAGTGCTCTTTTAGCCATAAGTTGCCCGTCGTACATTTGAATCACTTCACGACGTTTGCTTCTATGAAGTTCGGCAATTTTCAGATTGTAAAAGTAAAGGATTGCATCTGCCATGTCTGCAGCAATTTGTGGGTCTTTATCAAAAACTACAATCGAAATCGCCTCATACATGGTTTTGCCTATTTTCACATTTTCGTGATAGGCTCTCATCAGTGCAGTTCGCCAATAAGGATATTCGGGATCAATTTCATAATGCTCCATCAGGTTAAATTTGTTGACAACCGAATCAACAATATCCTGCGACTGTATGATCTGCAGCATTTGCTCTGTTTCACTTTCATCGGAATAGGCATTGATGTTGGCCGGATAAGCAATTGCTTCTGATTTGTAGAGTGGAGTGATAAAAGCAGGACCGCTAAATATCGCACCCAATACAACAGCAACTACAAAAATCACAACTAAATGGTATTTCCATTTTAGCAGGAGCCGAATCAGTGAGGTGTTATTAAAGTAGTTATCCATCTTGATGATATATTGCTTGTTCTTAGTTCTTAAACCTTTTCTAAATGTCCTGATGATTTCATAGAAGACGTCTGTTTGATACGATTTACGCTTTTTTTTTCAGTGAGATGTATAGGATTGCGCTGCAGTATGGCAAGTATTAACAACACCAACATAAAGGTGCTTGTGAGGGCTATCAACATAATGAGCCAACGGATGGGATAGGATTTTCTTTCGGCTTCATAGGCAGAGGTAACCACAAATTTATGTGGAAGATTTTGGGTGGCATCTACTTTGGCTTCCTCATATTTGGCTTTGATTTGCGATAATTGTTTGCGCTCAAACTCAAGCATATCCCTGATCGATACATAATATCCGCCATATTGAGCCAGAATATCAAGCTTTTGTTCCAGTGCTTTGATGCCTGCACGATTATCACGTGCCAGCTCAATTGCAAGCTGTTGGTTGATCATCTCTGCCTGGCTTTCGTAATCATGAATGCCAAGCCTGCGTAAGCTGTTGAGCGAATCTTCCATTCGTTGCACTTCATTTCTGAGCTGTAAATATTCTGCTTCAACAATTTTGAATGCTTTGCCCGAAACTTCTTTGCGCATGGCATTCATTGTTGAATCGAACAACTCTGCAATATCATTGGCAATGTTGGCAGCGATAGCAGGACTTTTATCCAAAACTGTAATTTTTACGGCTGTGTACTCTGTCCGGCGAAATTTAATTCTGTTTTCGTAGGTTTCGTATAGTTTGGTATTACGGTATTTTTCGTTGCTTTTGATGTCATAATGATTCATCAAATCATATTTTTCGATGATCTTATCCCGTATTTTATTGGAGTTCAACACCTGTAGCATCTGTTCGGTCTGCTCATCTTCACCAAACTCCAAAAGGTCTTTGCTGGTCTGGAAGTTAGTACTTAGCAATATTTTTGAAATAGAGTTGGTCGAAGTAGGGTAGAGGATGGTAACAGATTTATAAAGAGGTGTTACAAATGTTGGAGAGGTGAAGATAAAACTTAATAATGCCGTAAAAGCCAGTATGATACCAATAGTTTTTCGGTTTTGGATTACCAAATTTAACAGGCTGAATGAATTAAGTTCACCTTTTATCGGTTCGTGCATGAGTTTTCACAGTTTTGAAAAGGTCGTCAAAAATAGATATTTTACCGCTTATGGCAAGGGATTATTTTTCTTTTGATTACTTTTTACTTTTTCTATTGATTGGAATAAAAAATACAAACAATGCCTTCAGATTTAGTAATCCGCTTAAAAAGGCAACAATTACACTGAAAGTTCCGGCCATCATCAAATTTATTATCCAGTGAAATGGCAGCTGTTCGCTGAGATATCCTGCCAAGCCAGCTAATGATATAAAAATGATTAACCTAAGCCAGAAATACTTTCCAAAATTGAATTTGAAAATTTTTATTGCCAGGATAAGTTGTAAAATTGCTGTAAACACTTGCACACTTAAGCTGGCCCAGGCCGCTCCATATGCCTGCCACTGTGGGATTAAGATCAGGTTGATGCTAACATTCACAATCACACCACTGGCAGCAACGATATTGAGAAGCTTAAGATTGCCATTGGCCGTAAGTAAGGTACCGAAAATATAGGTTATCGAAACGGCAACAAAACTACCCATCAGCAATTGAAACACCCTGGCCGATTGTGTGATGCGCCATTGAAATTCAGTTGCTGTTTCTCCAATTTGTTTGCCATAAAGCAATTGCATGATTTCTTCGCTGTAAAAAAAGGAAAGGATGGCAGCAATGGTTGTCATGCTGATGATGATGCTGAAAGAGAGTTTTACCAGTGAGCCAACTGATTCTTTCTTTTTGATCAGCGCGGCAAACATGGGAAGCAGTAACACAGAGAAAAGCAAGGAAATATTATTGCCAGCATCAAGCAAGCGAAAGGCACGACTGTATATTCCGGTTTGCAGCTTTCCTTCCACTCCTTCGAGCAAACGCTCTAGTAGAACGGGTTCCAGCCGGTTATAAAAACTCATCAGCAAAACTAGCAAGGCATAAGGAATACTTTTTTTGAGGATCATTAAGGAAAAGGGCAGGTTGAAACTCAGTTTGATTTTCCCTGAATACCTTAATATTATGATGGCTGCCAATAAAACAGTTACTGCATAAGCTGCTGTTTGGGCATAGACATACCATTCTATCTTGAACTGCCCGGCAAACAAACCTGACCAAAGCAGAAAACTACAGATGACGATCATCAGCAAACGGTCGAAAACAGACAAGAGGCTATCGGTTTTGAAGAGGAGCAATCCTGAAATATTTGAACGGAGATAAAGCACAAACGAAAGCAAAACCTGATTCAATCCAACCCATGCCAATAGTTTTAGCTGAGTGCTGTCGTAGCCGATTATATAACCGATCAAAAATATAAGCAGGCCATAGGCCACAGCCAATAGAATTTTAAGTGCTGAAATACCAGCAAGATGCTTGTTCAGGAGCTGGTTATTCTGGGCGATGTTTCGGTTATTGAAATTGGTGATCCCCAGATCGAGCAGTATATAGAAAAGCGATGAAAAGTTGAAAAGCGAAAAGTAAAATCCATACATGGCATCTCCCACCGAGTTCTGAACAGCTCTGTCCACCCCCAGTATCCAAAACGGCTTGATCAGCAGATTCAGGAAAAGCAGTAGGGCCAGGTTTTTAATGAATCGGTTTTGCATCAATTGTTCATCTGCTTGATCGGGCTAAGGTACAAAAAGAAGTCTTGCGCTTTGCCGTAATGGATTAAATTCAACAAGTGTTTTTTCTTGGAGTATTTTTACTTTATATTTAATCTTCTAAATCAGCCTGAAGTGAATAAAGCACAAATTCGCCTGTTTTCTTGTTCCACTTCAGGGTGTTGCTGATAAATAGTGAAAACAAAAATAAAAAACGATCAAAACCCAACAGCTCTAGCAATGGTTTTTTTAATCGTGCCTTCATTTAAAATTCTGATATTTGCGGCAAAGTTAGCTGATAATTATTACATCCTAAGGCAATATATCGGATATGGGGCTACGAATTGCAGTAAATACACGTTTACTGATAAAAAATAAACTGGAAGGTATTGGTTGGTTTACATACGAAAACCTGATTCGTATTGTGAAGCATCAGCCTGAGGTAACTTTTTATTTCATCTTCGACAGGCAGCCGGATCCTTCATTTTTGTTTGCCGATAATGTGAAACCGGTTGTATTACATCCGCCGGCCCGACATCCGTTTTTGTTTCTCATTTGGTTTGAATGGTCGGTGAGACGTTACCTGAAAAAACTTAAACCCGATCTGTTTTTTTCGCCGGATGGCTACCTGAGCCTTGGAAGTAAAATTCCTGATTTGGCTGTGATGCACGATTTGAATTTTGAGCATTTTCCGGCTGATTTGCCCTTTTGGACACGCTGGTATTATCGCTATTTTTTTCCGCGATTTGCGCAAAAAGTAAGTCGTATTGCCACGGTCTCTGAGTTTTCGAAGCAGGATATTGTTGAGCAGTATGAAGTTGCTCCCACTAAGGTTGATGTGGTTTATAATGGTGCCAATGAGCGTTTTAGCCCTTTGAATGAGGCAGAGCAGGAGGATGTGAGGGCCCGTTATACATCCGGTCAGCCTTATTTTTTGTTTGTAGGCTCTTTGCATCCACGCAAGAATCTGGCACGGCTGTTTAAGGCCTTTGATATCTTTTGCAGACAATACGATTCCTCAATCAGGCTTTTGGTGGCCGGGGAGAAAATGTGGTGGACCGAACCCATCCGAAAGGCTTTTGAAGGCATGGAACACCGATCGCGGGTTATCTTTTGCGGCAGGTTAAATTCACAAGAGTTGCATCGGGTTACTGCTTCTGCCTTGGCTATTACTTATGTTTCTTATTTTGAGGGTTTTGGCATCCCTATCGTAGAAGCTTTTCGGTGTGGTGTGCCTGTAATTACTGCCAACGTAACGGCTATGCCTGAGGTGGCAGGAAATGCTGCACTTTTGGTTGATCCATTTGATGAAAATGCCATTGCCAATGCCATGCAACAAATGGCTGAAAACACTGATCTGAGAAAAGAATTAGTTTCAAGAGGTTTTGAGCGGGCTAAATTATTTAGTTGGGATCAGGCTGCGCAAAAACTCTGGCAAAGTATGCTGAAGACCATTTCTGAATCGAATAAAATGAAGCTGTTATGAACGTATTAATCATAGGTGCCGGGGGGCGTGAACATGCCCTGGGTTGGAAGATCAGTCAAAGTAATCAGTGCGACAAGCTCTTTTTTGCACCCGGAAATGCCGGAACTGCTGAAGCTGGAACCAATATCCCTTTGGATGTGAACGATTTTGAGGGAATTCGCAAACTTTGTATCGAAGAGCAGATAAAGATGGTTGTGGTAGGTCCGGAGCAGCCATTGGTCGAAGGTATTGTGGATTTTTTTGGTGCTGATGAAAAGTTGAACGATGTTGCCATCATCGGGCCTGGCAAAGCAGGTGCACAACTGGAGGGCAGCAAAGCATTTGCCAAGCAGTTTATGATGGAGCATGGTATTCCCACGGCCAGTGCTTTTGAGGTAAATCAGAATAATCTTACCGAAGGTATTGAATACCTGCGCACGGTGGCCGCTCCCTATGTTTTAAAGGCCGATGGACTGGCTGCCGGCAAAGGAGTTTTGATACTTCACAGCCTGGAAGAAGCGGAGAAAGAATTGAGAGCTATGCTCGGAGGTAAGTTTGGTGCGGCATCCGAAAAAGTGGTGATCGAACAATTCTTAAGCGGGATTGAGCTCTCGGTTTTTGTGCTTACTGATGGGGAGAATTATAAATTACTGCCATCGGCAAAGGATTACAAACGCATAGGAGAGGGCGATACGGGGCCCAACACCGGAGGTATGGGAGCTGTGTCGCCTGTGATTTTTGCCGACAAACAATTCATGGAAAAAGTGGAACAACGCATCGTGTCTCCAACCATGAAAGGTTTGAAGAAACGTGGCATTGATTACAAAGGTTTTTTATTTATCGGTTTAATGAATGTGCAGGGTGATCCTTTTGTGATAGAATACAATGTCCGCCTGGGCGATCCGGAGGCAGAATGTATTTTGCCACGCATACAGTCTGATTTGTTAGCTTTGTTGATGGCAGTATGGAAGGGAAACCTGCACGAACAGGAACTTGAAACAGACGACAGACATGCGGTTACGGTTGTGATGGTTTCGGGCGGCTATCCGGGAAATTATAAAAAAGGCTTTCCGGTTTCCGGTCTCGACTCCACCAAGGAGTGTGTTGTTTTTCATGCAGGTACCAGTGTGGATGTTGAAACAGCAGGTATAAAAACCAGCGGGGGAAGGGTGTTTGCCTTAACAGCACTTGATTTTTCAATCGAAAGTGCGCGAAAAGCTGTTTATAAAAATGTTAAAAAGGTAGAGTTTACAGCTGGAGCCTTTCGCAAGGATATTGGCGAAGACTTGATGGCTTACAAAAAGTAATATGTTAATCCGTTTTTTCAGATCGAGCTTTGCAGTGCAGTACCTTGTTGTATTGCTGATAGCTTTGGTAATGTGGCTTCCTGCTTTTCTGATGCCTCCTGCGATAGTGCTTATACCTGATGGGTCGGGTTTGTTGTTTGTTTTGTTGGCCGAATGGCTGAATGAGTTCACTTTTGTGGCAGTATTGGTTTCCTTTTTAATGGTTTTGTTGTTGTCGTTCTACTTTAATGAGGTGCTGGCTTCTAACTTGCTTATTGCACGCAATAGTTTTACCGGTGCACTCAGCTGGGTACTGCTTTTTAGTTTTAGCCCCCAAATAATTGGTTTTAGTCCCATGATACCAGCTGCTTTATTTGTTTTGGCTGCACTGCATATGTTGTTTTTAATCTATGATAACAGGGATGCTGTATTTTATGTTTTTAATGGCAGCCTTTTTATTGCCCTGGCCGGTTTGTTTTATCCTGCGGCCTTTGCCTTGATCGTATGGTATTTGTTGGGATTGGTGATTGCGTTGCAATTTGACTGGCGTAATCTTGGTGCTGCTTTTTTGGGTTTTATCACGCCTGTATATTTTGTATGGAGTTGGTTTTTTATAACGGATGAGCTTGCCGTTTTTTATCAGGTATTCGAATTTTCTATGGGAGTTCCTGAATTTATCTTTTTTTCAATGTTTAGTTTGACGGAATGGATAGTATTTGTTTTTTTTGTTTTGATAGTCATTGCGGCAGTGAATTTTGTCTGGACAGGAGAAAGCGAGCGTAACCTTGGTTTACGTAAGAAAATCAGTATGACCAATTTGTTGTTTTTGGTTACTTTGTTTTTGTTTTTTTGGAAACCGGCACAGCTTCATGCTTTGGTGCTGATTCCGTTAGCTGTTTATTTGGCTTACGATCTGGCTTTCAATAATAAGCTGCGACTGCGAACCATTTTCCTTTACTGTATGTTAATAGCAATGGGTATCAATCATTATTTTCAACTTTTACCGGATGGCATTAAAAGCATATTTTAATCCACAATTGCTCGAAGCAGGATGCGACGAAGCAGGCCGGGGTTGTTTGGCTGGTCCGGTTGTGGCCGCAGCAGTGATATTAGATGCACGAAAGGACTATCCTGATTTGAATGATTCCAAAAAGTTGACAGCGAAGAGCAGAAGCAAACAGAGCCTGATGATTAAAACGGAGGCCTTGAGCTGGGGAATCGGCATGGCTACGCCTGAGGAGATTGACCAGATAAATATTCTTCAGGCTAGTTTTTTGGCGATGCACAGAGCCATCAGTCAATTGAAACGACAACCACAACTTCTGCTGATTGATGGCAACCGATTTAAGCCTTATGAAGAGATACCTTTTCAGTGTATCATTAGTGGCGATGCCTTGTACCAGTCTATTGCAGCTGCTTCGATTTTAGCCAAAACTTTTCGCGATGAGCTGATGATGCAGGCTCATGAAAGCTTTCCGGTATATGCCTGGGATCGGAACAAAGGCTATCCCACTTCCTTTCATAAAAAGGCTATCGCGATGCACGGCATTAGCCCTTTGCACCGCATAAGCTTCAATCACGGCAGGCAAACAAAGCTTGATTTGTAAGTTTTTTCGCTATCAACAGTTTATTGTTGAAGACTGTTTTTTATTGTGCCTGTTTGGGCCTTATTCTGAATTATCTTTGAAGCTTCTAATTAAGTTATGGTTCATGCAAATAGCAAGGTTCACTTATATCATTGCCGGAATTGTATTAGCAGCCGGAATTTTATTTCTGATCTATTTTTTGAGACAAAGCAGCCAGGAAGAAACTGACGCCTGGCGGGCTGTTCCTGAGGATGCCATCATGGTGATGGAATGGCCTGAGCCGGGTACTCTTTGGAACAAGCTAACAAACAATACTTCTTTTTGGCCTGTAATCGAAAATGTGGATGCGCTTGTTGCCATCCAACAGAATTTGAATTGGGTTGATTCTTTATTTGCTGATAACAAGGAAATTATCGACTTATTCGGCCGGCAGAGATTGTTACTCTCCTTGCACAGTCAAAATGAATCATTTGCTTTTCTTTTGGTTGCTGAAGTGGGAAATGACCTAAAGATGAATCAGATACGCCAATCAATTCAACAACGGTTTCAGGGAAAGATTGAACTGGTTGAGCGTGGTCAGCAAAACCTTTCGAGTGTGTTGATAGTTGATACGGAATCAGATAAACAATACACCTTTGCAATTGAAGAGGGATTATTGATCGGAAGTTTTGATAAAGAATTGATCAGCAAAGCACTACTGGCACTCAAAGGGGGTAAGTCGCTTAAACAGAGCACCGAATTGCAACGGCTTGAGCCTACCAAAGGAAAAGCGACCGAAGCATATGTTTATCTGCAGTATGATTATTTGGCAGGGCTGCTTGGTGCTTTTTCGGCGGATGCCTACTCTTCTGAGGTGAACGATTTTCTAAGCAATCTGGCAGCGTGGTCGGCACTGGATGTGTTAGTGAAGGAACAGGATGTTTTGTTAAATGGTTATGCCTTGCCCGACAGCAGCGATTTTCTTTATCAGCTTCGCGGCTTGTCGTCAGGGATAAATACCTTATACAATATTTTGCCCTATAACACACGTATTTTGTTGATGTTCAATGTGGAAGATGTTATTACTTATTGGGAACGGGTATCTGATAAAGCTGTCACTTCTGATTTTGAGAGAAATTTTGGATTGAACATTCGGGATGAATTACTGCCCGCACTGAGTGGTGAGTTGGGATTGGTATATACGGGTATTATGGATAAGCCGGTGTTTGTGGCTCGATTGGATCAGGAGCAGATGGCCGAGAGATTTATGGCACGGCTGGGGCAGGTGGCAGGTGGCCGTAGCGAGCGAAGCGTTGAAAATGCCGTAATTTATCAGATCAATACCACAGGTTTTGTTGGTAAAATTTTCGGAGGTGTTTTTAATAAAATTGGTGGGAAGTACTATATGATTTCTGATCAGTATCTCCTCGTAGCAGACGATGCAGCCCTTCTCGAAGAGATATTACATCTATACCGCTCCGGGCGAACTCTGGATATGAATGATAACTTTAAACGTTTCAGGCAGAATTTGTCCGATCAGGCTAATCTTTCGCTTTATATTAATTTGAGAGATGGTTTGCCCTTGCTGGAATCTTTTGGCTCAAACCAGCTCAAATATCAGCTGAAGCGTAACCAGCAGGTTTTTGGAGAGTTTGAGGCAGTGGCATTGCAGTTTACCAGTTTTAAGGAATTGATTTACCAGAGTGTCGTACTCAAGCATAATCCAAACTACAAGGAAGAAAGCCTGGTAGCCTGGAAAACAGAGCTCGACAATCCTATGGTAGGACAACCTCATATTGTTGAGGATCACCTAACATCAGGCTATAATCTGATAGTGTTTGATTCAGAAAATCAACTTTATTTTATCAATCCTGACGGAGAGGTCTTGTGGAAGAAACAGCTAACAGAAACACCAATCAGTGAGGTGTTTGTGGTGGATTATTATAAAAACGGGAAGTTTCAATTTTTGTTTAACACGGCTAATTACCTGCAGCTGATCGATCGCAATGGTAACAATGTGGCCGGTTATCCGGTGAAGCTTCGCTCGCAGGCTACCAATGGCATTGCAGTTTTTGATTACAATAACCGCAAAGACTATCGCATTCTGGTTTCCTGTGCCGACAAGCTCACCTACAATTACGAGCTCAAAGGAAGTCAGGTGGATGGCTGGCAAAAGCCACGTTCGCTCGAAATCGTTACCAAGCAGGTAGAGCGGCTCATCGCGGCCGGAAAAGACTATATTATCATCACTGATATCAAAGGTAATGTGAGAATTGTAGATCGGCGGGGTAATGTGCGAATTAGTCCGAGAGGCAAGCTCGAGAAGTCAATTCATGCTGATTTTTATCTGAATAAAACAAACAGCAAAGGAATACTGCTCACCAGCGATAAGCAAGGTAAACTGCTTTATGTTTCATCTGCCGGACAGCTTTCAACAACTGATTTTGGGCAGTTTAGTCCGGAACACTTTTTTTTGTATGAAGACTTTAATCAGGATGGAAACACAGATTTTATCTACCTGGATGGAAATGATTTGCTTATTTTCGACCGATTTAAAAAGGATTTATTTCGCTACACATTTAAAAATACGATTGTAACCAAGCCAAGGTTTTTTAACATCACAAAGCGTAAACGTTTACTTGGCATTGTTTCGGAAGCAAGCCGCGAGATTTATCTGATTGACAAAAACGGCAGGATGATCATTTCTTCAGGACTAACAGGCGAAACTCCCTTTGCTGTTGGCAGTTTGCACGATAGCGATGAGATTAATCTGGTTACCGGAGTTGGAAATACGCTTTATAATTATGTGATTTATTAATTACAATTTGGCACTGATCCATTTTCCTTTTTTCAAATAAATCCATGATAAAATACTTAGTATCAAGCCATAAAGTACTTCAGCCGTCCATACCATTGTTACGTTGGCATCCAGGATATTGATCAGAAAATAAACATAGATCAGATAAAATCCAAGCACTATCATTTCGATCATAAACGAAATATTGGTTTTTCCGGTACCCAACACCCCGTTGAAAAGTACAAAACCAATTGCCAGTAAAACAGCACTTGAATTAACGACCTGAAGCACAGGAATACTATTTGCAATCAATTCGGGGTTATTGGTGTAGATACTGATAATAGCCTGTGGAAAAATAATGCTTATGCTAATGAGCATTAGTACTCCGCTGATGCAAAGCACAAGAATTCTCTTAAGTAATTTAAAGATCATCTCCGGAAATTTCATGCCAATCAGATAGCTAACCAAGGAGTTAGAGGCTGATGCAAAACCCCAAATCGGGATCATTAATACAACGTAAACGCTGCGGATAATGTTAGAAATAGCAAGAGCCTGTTCGCCAAGTTTTTCAACAAGCAAGAAGAAAGCAAACCAAACACTCAGCGAAAGAAAATTTTGTAACATAATTGGTCCCGATAGCTTGAATGTCCTGGTAAATAAGGCTTTGTCCCAAATACCAAACTGATACAAATTATATTTCTCAGGATGTTTACGGTATTGGGTGTTGATAATCAAAAACGCCAGAGCAATTCCTTCAGCTATCACCGAAGCCAGTGCAGCACCTTCGATGCCCATCTCCGGAAATCCCCAATTACCAAATATTAAGGCATAATCCAGGGCAATATTTACGATAGCCATTATTAATGTGCTCCAGGTGATGATCTGGGTTCGTGCAATCCCAATATAAAACGATCTGAAGAGTATCTGACCAAAAGCGAAAAACAAGCCATAAACCCTGAAATCCAGAAAGCTCACACTTGCCTGGTAGATAGCATCTGAGTTGATTAACAGCCTCAGTATCTGGCTTCCAAAAAACAAAAGGACGAAAAACGCAAGCAATGCCAGAGGCATCATAAAGTAAAATGCATGAACAAAGGTTTTGCCAATCAGGTGATTTTTTCCTTCGCCAAACCGGCGTGCGATAATAATTTGTGCCCCTGTCCCAAATCCCAGGCCAAGCATATTCAATACCAGATAGAACATCCCACCCAATGCAGAAGCACCTAATGCCACTTCGCCCACACGACCAAGAAAGGCTGTATCAGTGACATTGATCAGGTTCTGCGCCACACTACCCAGGATAATGGGATAGGCGATGTTCCAAATGCGGGAATAAGAAATATTGGGTTTCACCTGATGAAAAAAATTGAGGTGCAAAGGTAAGCCAAATGTCGCTTTGACTTTTCGGAGTGGGCTCAAGAAATGTATTTTATGCTATGCTTTAATGGATAATCTATACAAACCATAGCTTAAATAGCCTGATTTATTGCAAATGGGTCATCCTTTGAAGCATTTATGAGATAGAACAATTTTCTTTTGATTGCCATATACTTTGTGTGTAGGTCAAACAAAAGAAGCTGTCAGCTGTTTTCAATATAAATGCATCTAAGATGAAAATAGTCGTATCAGGAGGGACAGGATTGATTGGCAGCGCATTACTGAAGCGTCTTGCAGGTAAGAATGATGTCGTGTTATTGACTCGCCGGACAGAGGAAGCACACAAACAGTTTGAAGGAGCAGGTTTTCATATTTTAGACTGGAATCAGCCCGAAGAGCAACTTTTTGCTGCGCTTGACAACAGTGACGCACTGATTAATCTTTCGGGCGCCGGAATCGCTGATCATCGCTGGACGGCCAGGCGCAAGGCTGCTCTGCTGAAAAGTCGTATCGAACCGATCCGGAAACTTACTCATCTGATGCAAGTGGCAGATTTAAGGTTTGGAATGATTATGCAGGCTTCTGCCATTGGTTATTATGGCTTTCATGATGAACAATTTTTCACAGAATCCGATGCTGCCGGTAAAGGTTATCTGGCCGGACTTACAGCAGAATGGGAAGAAGCGGCTCAGTCGTTTAAGGCTTTTACAAATCGTTTGGTTCTGATCAGGACTGGTGTTGTGTTTTCGGCTGATGGCGGTGCCCTGAAACCAATGATGTTGCTTTTCCGGTTTTATTTGGGAGGAAAAATGGGCTCCGGACGGCAATGGGTGTCGTGGATTGATATGGAAGATCAAATCGGAGCAATGTTGTTCTTGATCGCAAATCAATCCCTTGAAGGTGTTTATAACCTCACTGCTCCGCAGGCTGTAAGGCAAAAAGAGCTGGCCAGAGCTATTGGAAAGGCGATGAAGCGACCCTCGTGGATGCCTGTGCCGGCATTTGCACTCAAACTTATTTTGGGACAAATGGCTGATGAAATGCTTTTAAAAGGGACTTATGTGAAACCTGAAAGGCTGTTGAAGGCTGGATATCAGTTTCAATCGCCTGACATCCATACTGCATTAAAACATATAATTGGTTAAATTGAAAAAATATTTTAAGGTAATGAAATCGCATATCAAGCCTGGTGATTTGTTGCCAACATTCAGTTTGTTGAACCAACGAGGTGAATGGATTTCGCCTGCGAATTATGCTGGAACAAAAGCGATGGTAATATATTTTTATCCTATGGATGATACACCAGGATGTACAACCGAAGCCTGCGCTTTCAGAGATCATTTTCAGCAATTTCTCGATCAGGATGTCATGGTATTTGGCATTAGTGCCGACAGCACCGAAAAACACCGTGATTTTGCCTCCCGGTATCAGCTTTCGTTTGACCTGCTCAGCGATCCGGATAACAAGGTAAGAAAACTGTTTGGCGTACCCAAAAGCATGTTTGGCCTTCTGCCGGGACGTGTAACTTATGTGTTTAATAAAGCCGGTGAATGTGTGCATGTGTTTAGCTCGCAATTGTATGTGAAACAACATGTGGTAGAAGCATTGGCGGCATTAAGGTAGGATGTTGTTAGAGGTTTTCCGAAAGTTCAATTCTCAATCTGGTTGACCGATTTTAATACGAGATAAGCAATTCCTGAACATACTCGAAAAGTTAAAAATTTGCTAAATATCTTATTTTTAGTCTTGTAGGACGTGTAATTTTGATCTTAGCTTTTATATTTGCTTCCAATTGCCTGCTAAGTGAGCTGCAATACATTGATGAAGTCCAACGACTTCTGTGCTAGAAATTCATTAAATATGAGTTTTTGGTTGCGGTATATTAACAGTCTTGCTTTTTGCAGGCAGATGAGAAATAATAAACCAACTAGTCAAACTAAAGATTTAAAAATGAAAAAGTTAGTTAAGTACTTTGCTTATATCGTAGTCGTTGTTTTGCTGCTTGTTGTAGCAATTATCGCTTACCTGAAAGTTTTTCTGCCTGATGTAGCTGATCCGCAAGACATAAAGGTAGCCATCACACCTCAAAAAGTGGAACGCGGTCAATACCTTGCTTATCATGTGATGATGTGTGCCGACTGTCATTCGATGAGGGATTTCAGCTACTTTTCGGGGCCACCAAAACCAGGAACCGAATTTACCGGAGGTGAGATATTTGACCATGCCATGGGATTTCCGGGACGTTTTGTTTCATCTAATATCACACCTTTCGGCATTGGCGACTGGACTGATGGCGAGCTGTTCAGGCTGATCACAACCGGTGTGAAGCGAGATGGCAACCCTATTTTCCCGGTTATGCCCTATCATAGTTTTGGTCATTTGGATCAGGCTGATATTGAATCGGTAATAGCCTTTTTGAGAACGCTGGATCCCGTAGAAACCAACCATCCGAAGTCGAAAGCAGATTTTCCGATGAATCTGATTATGCGAACCATGCCACAAGAAGCACAGCTCACGAATATTCCACCTAAATCGGATGTGCTGGCCTATGGCAGGTATATGACAACGGCTGCTGCCTGCATGGACTGCCATACCAACTTTAGCAAAGGGAAGTATGTGGGGCCGAAAGGTGGTGGTGGCCGTGAGTTTCAATTGCTTGATGGAAGTATCGTGCGAACAGCCAACCTTACTCCACACGAAACTGGATTGGGAAATGTTAGTCAGGAAAGCTTCATCAGGTTGTTTAAACGCTATTCAGATTCTGGCATGGCACTTCCAAAAGTAGCACCTGACGATATGCAAACCATCATGCCCTGGTATATGTATAGTGGTATGACCGAAGAAGATCTGGCTGCAATTTACACTTACCTTCAAAGTTTGGAACCATTCGAGAATGAAGTGGAAAGGTTTGTTCCGGCAAGATGAGGATGCTTTTATGAGCCACCTCACACGACAAAGTTTCTGAAGCAATGAGTAACTTGATATCATTTAGACGACAGTTTTAAAATTTTGGATAGAAATTAAAAGAAAACACAATGACAACAGAAAAAGACCGGAAAGATAAACCAAGTGTATATTACATCATCAGCGTGAGCATGCTGACTTTTGGAATACCAATCATTGGGTTTGTTATAGAACATTTTGTAAGCGACAAAGCATTTACCTTTGAATTGTTTGGTAAGTGGTTCATTTTTTCGGCAGTTGGCCTTCGATTGTTACTCGCGGGTTTCAAGCAAGTGAGACAACCAGCATTTACCCTGAAGCAAATTTTTCATATCGACAGCCCCGAAAGCTTTCCGATTCTTCGTGAGTTAGGCTTTGCCAATATTTGTTTCGGACTCGTTGGCGTTATTTCCTTATTTATGCCGGAATGGAGGGTTGTAAGTGCATTTGCAAGCGGACTCTATTATGGTATGGCAGGCGTTCAACACGGATTGAAAAAGCCATCGGGCATCAATGAGAATTTTGCTTTGTGGACCGACCTGATAATTTTTGCCTTGCTTATAATCTATTTTATATCAATGGTCTAACAAAGGTTGACAAGGAAAAAAATAAACATAAATATGGTTTAGTGCATAGGCTAATTGCTCTGCGTTTCAATGACAAATATTACTAATATCCGAAAATGGATATTCTATTCGAATATGGATATTAATTCATTCAGCTTGAGAATAAAAATATTGTTTAAGTTGCTAATGTCTAATCACTTAAATTTCGTGGCATAACTCTTGAAATTATTGATAAGGTTTTATCAGATTCAATCATCGAGGAAAGATTGGTATTTGGTTTTGGTTGATTATCAGGATCCGGTTTGTTTCCCCTCTTAAACCGGATCTTTTTTTTTATTTTGTGCTAAAGAATTGCACTGGTTCGGGGAATCTTAACTTTTTTCGGGCGACATTTTCCGGATAAATGAAATAGGTGATCATGCCTTCTGCGCAAATTGTGTCGGTGCTATCTTTTAAACTTGTTTTTACTTTTGCCAGCCTTCCTTCCACGGAAGCTATCTGTGCTGAAACCTGTATCGTACCTTTGCTGAGGCGCACTGGTTTTAAGTATTTCACATTTAATTCGCTCGTAAGTCCGGCCGTATGGAGCAACACCTGAACTGCCCATGCAGCTATCTCGTCCATGAGCGTGCTGATGATGCCGCCATGCAATAAGTCTTCAAAGCCCTGATAATCTTTGGTAGGATTCCAGTTGGCTTTCACCTGATCGCCATCCAGTTCAAATTCAAGCTTGAGTCCGATGGGATTTTTTACAGAACATCCAAAACAATGATGTTCTTCCAAAGCATTGTAAGGGTTGTGGATCTTCATTCAAATTGTGCTTTTTAGTTGGCAGGCTCATTCTTTTTCCATTCACTGGCTAGCTTGTCCATTATGTAAACAGCCTCCGCTTTCAACCTGCCATCAGGATAATAATCTTTGGCTTCGCCATTTAGTTTGTTTTTATGATAGCTGCGTTTTGATTTTACGGCTCCATCTGAATAATAAGTTTGCTGTACGCCTTCAAAAAGTCCGTTTTCATATTGATAGGTGGCCATCAAATTACCTGCCTCATCATACCAGGCTGATTTCCCATGTCGTTCGCCGTTTTTGTAAAACGATTCCTCTTGTAATTGCCCACGTTCGTAAAATACCTGCCTCTTGCCATCGAGTTGGCCGTCTGTGTAGTTTTCTTCCAGGGTAAGTCTGCCACCTGGTTTCCAGGTTTTAAGTACTCCATGCAGCAGGTTGTCCTTGTAATTGGCCTCCTGTTGAAGGTATCCGCTTCTGTCGAATTCAAGACTAATGCCATCTTTTAGATTATTTTTGAAAGAGGTAACTTCATGCGGCATCCCGGATGGCATTCTCGAAATCCAAAGGCCGGTTTTCATCCCTGAAATCACCCTGCCTTCTGCGATAAATTGTTGGAATTTGATAGAAGCCTGACCATCTTCATGATTTGTAACATCAATTTGATCAAGTATTTGCGCCTGAACATAAAATGAAATTAAACCCAGAATAAGAACCAAAATGCTTTTCATTTGTATCATTTGATTTGAATTATTTTCGTCAACGCACGATTTTGCTGTAAAGGTAGCAAATATTGATTGTTTTTGTTACCTGATTCTGTGATCGATCTTATTGCACTGATTGTTATGATACATGAAGTCAGCATTTTAGATGGCGTATTAAAAGTAAATGCCAATTGTTCGGATGAAGTAGTAATTTTGCAGCATATTCCCCACTTAACAAAATGCTTTAATTTTCTTGATGAATGAAAAATAGACGTAAACCACAGTTTTTTAATGAAGTTGAAATAATTGATGCAGGCTCGGAGGGAAAGGCTGTGGCCAAGCCGGAGAATCAGGTTGTTTTTGTGCCGTTTGCAGCTCCGGGTGATGTGGTTGATTTAGAGGTATTCCGGAAGAAGAAGAACTATTTTGAAGGCAGGGTGCTGCATTATCATCAATATTCTGACCTCAGAACAGAGCCTGAATGTCAGCATTTTGGAACCTGTGGCGGCTGCAAATGGCAGCAAATGGGATATCAACACCAACTGCATTTTAAAGAAAAGCAGGTGAAGGATAATCTCGACAGAATAGCTAAAGTTGATTATCCCGGCATTAAACCCATTTTGGCAGCACCACAGCCATATTATTACCGGAATAAACTGGAATATACTTTTTCGAACCGGAAGTGGTTTACGGACGGGGCACCATCGAATCTAAAATCTGAATCTGAAATGAGTGGCCTGGGATTTCATTTGCCGGGCATGTTCGATCGGATATTGGACATCACACATTGCCACTTGCAAGCCGACCCTTCAAACGAAATTCGGCTTTTCGTCAGGAAGTTTGCTTTGGAACATAAGTTGAGTTTTTATGATGTGCGCAACCATGAGGGTTTGTTACGGAATCTGATCATCCGGAATACCAAAGCAGGTGATTTTATGGTCATTTTGGTGATTCATCACGAGGACGAAATGGTGTTGAATGGCTTATTGCCTGCCCTGGCAAAAGAGTTTAGCGCGATCACCTCATTACAATATGTTGTCAATGACAAAAAAAATGATGTGATCAATGATTTGGAGATAAGGCCTTTTGCAGGTGAGACTTTTCTTGTGGAAAGCATGGCCAGCCCCCGCAACGGATACCCTGATTTACAGTTTGAGATTGGTCCGGTATCTTTCTATCAAACCAACGCACATCAGGCTGAACGTCTGTATCGTGCAGCATTTGATCTGGTTAACCTTTCAGGTGGCGAGATAGTTTATGACCTTTATACAGGAGCCGGAACAATTGCCTTATATTTTGCCAGGTTTGTTAAGGAAGTTATTGGAATTGAATATGTTGAACAAGCTGTAATAGATGCCGAAAGCAATGCTAAACGAAATCGGATTGATAATGTTCGCTTTTTTGCAGGAGACATGGCAGCAGTGCTGACCGATTCATTCATCAGCGAAAATGGAAAGCCGTACTTGATTCTTACCGATCCGCCAAGGGCAGGGATGCATCCTAAGGTGGTGAATCAGTTATTGTCAATGGAATCAGAACGAATTCTTTATATCAGTTGTAATCCGGCAACACAGGCACGTGATTTGAATTTGCTGGATGAAAAATACAAGGTGATGGAGGTTCAGCCGGTGGATATGTTTCCGCAAACACAGCACGTTGAAAATATTGTTTTATTAAAACTCAAATCTTAGCTGAACTGAGATAAGGCTTTATAAGTTCGGCCAGTGCTTGAATATCGGGAGATTCGGCCTCAAAATGGAGCCTGGCCTGGGTGTAAAAAATAGCTCTTTTCTGCAGATGTTTTTTGATAAAGGATTGAAGTTGATCCTTTGATTGTCCGCTGATAAGTGGTCGTTTTTTCTTGGCATTGAGCAAACGATTCGATAAACAGCCAGCACTCATTTTCAGAAAAACAGTCAGGCCATTTTGGTTCATCCATTCCATATTATCATAAAAACAGGCAGTTCCGCCTCCGGTCGAAATTATTGTCTGCGAAAGATCAACGGATTCCCTTAGCAGGCTGCGTTCCAGTTTTCTGAAGAGTGTTTCATCATAGCGTTTAAAAAAATCAGAAACGCTGATTTTGTAGCGGGTTTCAAAAACCTGATCCAAATCCATTACCTCCCAGTTAAGCAGTTTTGCTAATTTTCGGGCGATGGTACTTTTGCCAACACCCATATAACCAATCAGGTAAATTCTTTGGTCCATTTCAACACTTTGTTATCACGAATTTATTTGCGTGCAACAAGTTTTAAGGCAGCATCAACAATTGCTTTTGCATCAAGCTGGTAAAGTTTCATGAGTTCCTGCGGTGTACCACTCTGTCCGAATTGGTCTTTTACGGCAACCATTTCCATCGGGTAGGGGGTGTTTTGTGCAAGCAAGCCTGCAACCGTTTCGCCCAGTCCGCCAAATTGCTGGTGTTCTTCTGCGGTTACCACACATTTTGTTTTTTCAAGTGCTTCAAGGATTGTGCTTTCATCCAGCGGTTTAATGGTTGCCACATTGATCACTCCGGCCGATATTCCTTTTTCTGCCAGTTGTTCTGCAGCCAGTAATGCCTCCCATACCAGATGTCCGGTTGCCAGCAGAGTAACATCTGTACCTTCTTGATAGACTAGTGCTTTGCCGATTTCAAAACTTTGGTTGACCGGCGTGAAATTTGGAACTTTTGGCCGGCCAAAACGCAGGTAAACAGGGCCATTCAGCTTGGCAATTGCTTTTACGGCAGCTTTGGTCTGGTTATAATCACACGGAACAATAACCGTCATGCCGGGGAGCATACGCATCAGGCCTATATCCTCCAGAATTTGATGGGTGGCTCCATCTTCACCCAGCGTTAGTCCGGCGTGTGATGCACAGATTTTTACATTCTTGCCCGAATAAGCAATGGATTGCCGAATCTGATCATAAACCCTGCCGGTTGAGAAATTAGCGAAAGTGCCTGTGAATGGTATCATTCCACCGATGGTCATCCCTGCTGCTATTCCCATCATATTGGCTTCTGCGATACCTGTTTGAAAAAATCTCTCAGGGAAGGCTTTGGCAAAGGCATCCATTTTCATCGATCCGGTTAGATCGGCGCAGAGAGCCACCACTTTATCATTTTCCTGTCCCAGCTCAAAAAGGCCATCACCAAATCCTGAGCGTGTGTCTTTATGGTTCTGTATGGTAAACTTCATCATTTCAATATTTTCAATAATCACCAAAGGTTTCTTCCAACTGCGAAAGGGCATCTTCGAGCTGCTCATCACTGGGAGCAATGCCATGCCATTTGTGCGTACCCATCATAAAATCGACGCCCTGGCCCATCTCTGTTTTCATTAAAATCAGTTGCGGAAAACCTTTAAAAGCTTCATTGCGACAGTTTTCGAGCTGTTCGGAAAGTTTTTCCATCTGATTGCCATCTGTTTCGTAAACTTTCCAGCCAAAGGCTTCGTATTTTGCCTTGAGGTCGCCCAAAGGCATCACCTCATCAACTGGTCCGTCGATTTGTTTGTGGTTGTAATCAATCAACGCAATCAGGTTATCTGTTTTTCGACTTCCGGCATACATGGCAGCTTCCCATATCTGTCCTTCCTGCTGCTCGCCATCACCCATAAGCACATAAACCAAATGCTTGTCGCGATTGAGTTTTTTTGCATTGGCAGCTCCAATGGCAGCCGATAAACCTTGTCCCAGCGAGCCACTTGATATACGCACTCCGGGAAGTCCTTCGTGGGTGGTGGGATGACCTTGTAAGCGTGATTCGATCGCCCTGAAAGTGGTTAACTCACTTACCGGAAAATATCCCCGACGCGCCAAAACACTATAAAATACAGGGCTGATATGTCCATTTGAAAGAAAGAAAACATCCTCACCGATGCCGTTCATATCAAATTCGGGGGCATTGATTCGTAGGTGATCGAAGTATAATAAAGTCATTAAATCTGCACAGCCAAGCGAACCGCCCGGATGTCCTGATTGACGTGCATGAACCATCCGTACGATATCTCTTCGCACCTGCGATGCAACACGTTTTAATTGCTCAAAATCTGTCATTTTGGATTTTTTGATTCAAATTTTTAACACCACAACAAGCACTGGAAATGAAAGTGCAAAAGTAAACATTCTGCTTAAGATTGCACGATTATGATGTGGAAAATGTAGGGGTATATAAAAGAGGAATGCCCTTGCGGCATTGGAGTGAATCGTAAAAACAACTAAAACAATTCACACCGCAAGGGCATTAAGTTCGAACTTATAAAAACAACCAACCAATTAGACTGCAAATATACATCACAAAAATATACTGTGCAAGTGATTTTTAAGAAAAAGATGTTAAAAAATAAGAAAAAGGTAATTTAAAATTATTCTAAGTTTTGTAAATATCCGTATCAAACTGTAAATGATTTTGATAGGGAAGATCAATTTTGGAAAAGAATTTTTGATCATCCAACTTTGATTGCAAATGTGTGGAATGTTATCGGGTAGATCATTTTTTAATCTGCCTAAACATAAATAAATAAGCACGCTTGGATTAAAGTTTAATTGTAATTGATAGAGAACCAAATGAATACGATATAAATCAAGATGAGTGAAATGCCTTCGTATCTGCTCAGGCGAAATCCTTTGCCCAGATAGATCAATACAACCAAAGCCAGATTTGCAGCGATTACCATGCCTAGCTCCACATTAAGTTTGGTTTGATAGATCAATGGATTGATGATCGCACTTGTGCCGAGAACAACCAGAATATTGATTATATTAGAGCCTAATACGTTGCCCATAACAATCCCAATATTTTTTTTCATGGCGGCAACTATTGCTGTTACAAGTTCGGGTAAAGAGGTGGCTGCTGCCACGATGGTGAGGCCAACAGCAGTTTCGCTTATTCCGAGTGCCTTGGCCACTTCCAGAGCCCCGTCCGATACCCATTCACCACCAAAAAACAGTCCCGCCAGACCGATCAATATTAATAGGATTGTTTTTGGCCATGAGGCCGGTTGTTTATTTTCAACATCCAGATCAGGCTCCATGCCGTTTCTTTTCTTCAAAGTAAACCACAGGTAAACACCAAAGACAGCCAAAAGGACGAAGCCGTCAAAACGATTGATTACAAGTTCAAAGCCCATAAAATAGCCATTGGCTACCAGCCCAAAGAGTAAAGTAGCAAACAAGCCAACAGGTATATCCCTTTGCATGGAAATTCGCTCCACATGGATTGGCATAAGCAGCGCCGATATACCCAGGATGAGAAAAATATTCATGATGTTACTGCCCAGCACATTGCCAATTGCCAGATCGGAACTGCCTTTGAATGAGGCAAAAACATTGATAACCAACTCGGGCAATGAAGTGCCGAAAGCTACCACCGTAAGTCCGATAACAAGAGGAGAAAGATTGGCGCGCAAACCCAGCGAAACGGAGCCGTTTACCAACCAGTTGGCTCCCAATATCAAGACAACAAAACCAACAACAAATAAGATATAGGTTAACAGCATGATCTATTCTGTTGCTGAATAGTTTCGTTCTCCAAAAATCAAACTGCCAACCCTTACGATGGTAGCTCCTGCTTCGATGGCAATTGGATAGTCGCCTGACATGCCCATGGATATCTCCTTGAAGCTATCCTCTTGATGAAAATAGGTTGATTTTAGCCAGTTGAAGATCTCACGGAGGTGAATAAATTCTCTTTGAACCTGCTTCATATCTTCTGTAAAAGTGGCCATACCCATCACGCCTGAAATTTGAATATTTTTCATCTTTTTGTAGGTATCCGATTCGAGCATTGTGATTGCTTCCTCGCGATTGAGGCCAAACTTTGTTTCTTCTTCAGCAATATGAAACTGTAGCAGGCATGGGATCTGCCGGTTAAATTTAGCAGCCTGTTTGTTGATTTCTTTCAGTAGTTTCAGGCTGTCAACAGCTTCGATGAGCGAAACAAAAGGTGCAATGTATTTTACCTTATTGGTTTGAAGGTGCCCGATAAAATGCCATTCAATATCGGAGGGTAATGCCGCTTGCTTCGCTTCCATTTCCTGTGCCTTGTTCTCGCCAAAACAAATTTGTCCGGCCTGGTATGCCTCCAGAATATCTTCGATGGGCTTTGTTTTGGAAACAGCAACTAATTTTACTTGTTCCGGAATTGTGCGTTTAATTTTTTTAAGCTGTTCAGAAACCAGATGTGACATTGAATGTAGTATTTATTCGTGCAAATATAAGGATTTAGCCAGCCTGAGCTGATATGTCTTAAATTTGTTGCCATTTTGTGCGACACTTCCTTGATAAATTTGTCGGGCAATTATTTTACTTTTGAAACCATTATGCAGCAATTTAAATTTCACTTTCAGATCATTCGGTTGGCAATATTTTTGTTGCTGGTTTTCAATCTGTTTCGTATCATTTTTTTACTGTTTCATCACCAAATCATTCAGGCAGAAGAAATTCCTTTTGCTGAGATTATCAGCGTATTTACGGCTGCATTTTGGCTTGATATAGCCACTATTGGTTATATTTTGATTGCTGCTATAGCGATTGCCACACTTTCGTTACTTAAGCCCGGACGTTTATGGTCATGGATTTTTAATGTGTATGTGTTTGTCATTATCTTAATGTATAGTCTGACCGCCCTGGGCGAAACCGGATTGTATGGAGAATGGAAAACAAAGCTGTCCTACAAAGCCCTTGTCTATCTTAAAAATCCATCTGAAGTATTTAACTCAGTGAGCAGCAGTACTTTTGTTATCTTGATTCTGACTTGGATCGCCCTTTCGATTGGCTTGTATTGGGTGTATAAAAAGTGGTTCAGCCTGAGATTTGATTACAACAAAATAAAACCCGGCAGTCTTTTTTGGATGGTGCCGGTCTGGATGATCGTTTTGTTTTTGGCAATTCGGGGTGGTATCAAAGAGATACCCATTACAACCAGTGCAGCCTATTACAGTAGTTATAACCTGCTGAACCTGACTGCGGTAAATCCAGCCTACAATTTGTTGGTGAGCACTTTGGATGCACAACAATTTAATAAGGAAAACTTATTTAAAAGTATGCCTAACGAACAGGCTGTAGCCCTGGTGCAGGAATTACATCAAACGGATTGCGACAGCACGGTTTCAATTCTCAGGAAGGAAAAACCGAATATTGTTGTTTTATTGCTCGAAAGCTGGTCGGCTGATTTGATCGAATCTTTGGGGGGAGAAGCTGGCATCACACCCAACTTCAAAGAATTAGAAAGGGAGGGATTACTTTTTACTAGTTTTTATGCCAGCGCAAACCGTTCGCAACAGGCAATAGGTTCCTTGTTTGCGGGTATGCCCGGATTGCCAATCACCACCATCACCAATCATCCCGAAAAATATGGTTCTTTGCCAAGTATGATCAAATTATTAAACGAGGAAGGGTTCCATACGAGTTTCTATTTTGGCGGACAGCTGATCTATGGCAACATACTCTCTTATCTGATTTACAACGAGTTTGACCTGATTGTGGAAGGCAAGGACATTCGCGATGATTTTCCGCGAGGCAAACTCGGAGTGCACGATTCTTTTATGTTGCCCTGGTATGCCAGGCAATTGGGTAGTTTGCCTCAACCCTTTTTTAGCACAGTATTCACGCTCAGTTCGCATTCACCCTACGACTTTCCGATGGAGCATGTGATCCAATGGCCAAAGCTGGAAAAGGATTTCATCAACTCGGCGCATTATACAGATAAGGCCCTGGGAGCTTTTTTTGAAGTGGCGAAACAGCAGGAATGGTACCAAAACACCCTTTTCATTATCCTGGCCGACCACAGTCATAATACCTACCGCAACTATCCGGTTGATAGTTATAAATACCGCAAAATCCCACTGCTTATCACCGGTCCGGCCTTGAAGGATTCGCTGAAAGGTAAACATTTCGACCTGATAAGCGGAAACACTGATCTTCCTGCCACAATACTGGCACAACTGAATCTGGATCATAAAGATTTTTTCTGGAGCAAAAACCTGATGAACAAATGCTACCAGCCCTTTGCCTATTTCGAAACCAACGAAGGCCTGGGCTTTAAAACTCCTGAAGGTGAGTTTGTATGGAATAGGAAGCTTGATATCTATTATCAAAAGGACCTTCCTCCTGAAAAAGAAGAACAAATCATTAATCAGGGCAAAGCCTATTTGCAGGTATGGTTTGAGGAATTTTTGGGGTATTAGGAAGGTAGCTAAATCTAAAACATATAATTGGTTGAGTTGAATTTGCACTATAATTATTTCCCAATCTGAAAACCTAAATTTATCATTAATGTATTCGTATTCAAATTCTTCAGTAATCCAAATTGCATATACCGGCCAATGTGTGCCAGCTAAACCGGAGTATTTGTGCCAGTGTAAACGCGCATAAATTCTAGACCAAAATTAAACATTAATTTGATTGTTAATTGTTACATTAATTTGATTACGAT
>Ga0334893_1000927_pt1 | contig 32698 bp, 35 predicted proteins | sample GraSluR3_MG_5_FD_207218 | JGI IMG/M metagenome (GOLD analysis project Ga0334893, IMG submission 207218) | Sludge microbial communities from methane-producing bioreactor in Wageningen University, Netherlands - Granular Sludge_09_05-R3 | ecosystem: Engineered > Bioreactor > Anaerobic >...
TGGTTGCTCCTGCGTAAATTTCAATCAAGGGACCGCCTCCTTTCTATTAACTTCCTGCCACACCAAGGTTTCTAACTGTGACGGTGTTTTGGTTCCACTGAAGTTGTGCAATAACTCTTGTTAGAATGTTACCGTCAATGGTAAGGGGTATGGTTACGTCAAAGACCGCTCCTTCAGAGCCACCAAAACTTCCAGTGACTTGAGAGTTCAGGTCCAAATCAAAGTCTGTAGGAATAGCTCCCTGCATATCTTTTTCCACATCACCCATGGCTTTTTCGAAGCCCTCTCCAATACCCTCACCCATGTTGGAACCAATGCCTGCAAATACCTTTGAAGGTGATCTAATACCAAGAACCTTCTTAACGCCACCAACAATACCGTTGACCATGTTTTTTACTTTTTCTCCAAGCCAACCAATCATCGATGCGATACCGTCCCATAAACCTCTGGCGATGTTTCTTCCCACTTCTAGTATGGATGGGATCCCACGGGCAAGTCCGGTGACGATAGACATGATGATCTGAGGCAGTTGAGCCACGATCTGAGGAATGGCACGAATAAGTCCCATACCAAGCTGAATGGTCAGCTGAACTCCCATTTCAATAAGCTTTGGTAGGTTACTGGTGATAAAGGTAATGATGCTGTTAATAATCTGAGGCAGTGATTGAATCAGAGTTGGTAGAGAGTTTAAAAGTCCCATAGCCAAGCCGCTGATAATCTGAAATGCTGCATCTAGTACCAAGTCCAGATTGTTGATTAAGGTGGTAGCAATAAGGATAACCGCTTCTACAATGGAAGGAATAAGTTCAGGAAGAGCATCTCCAAGGCCCGTTGCAAGGGTTACAATCATAACTAGCGCTGCTTCCACCAGGGCAGGAAGATTGGTAATAATACCATCTACCAGTGTTAGAACAAGCTGCAAAGCACCATCTGTGATTTGAGGTAAGGCTTCGATAAGGCCACCTACAATGGTCATGATGATATTGGTTGCTGCTTCAATAAGTGTGGGAAGATTATCTAAAATGCCACTGACAAGAGCGAGAATCAAATCAGGTGCAACTTCTGCAATGGCTGCAATAAGTCCAGTAACCACATCCAGAATTTGTGGAAGGATGACAGCAATCTGCTCAACCGTCTGTCTTGCTCCTTCTTTTAACTGCTCGGCGGCTCCTTCTTGACCAGTGATGAGGCCCGTCAAACCATCTAAAATCATGGTAAAGCCAGGGAGAAGCTGTGAAGTGATGTTGTTTTTCACCCCAGCAAAGGAGCGGGTGAGGTTATCCATGGCGTCTGTGTAGTTCACCGCAGCATCTACAGACTCATCGCTCATAACCAGCCCTAGCTCACTGGCTTTGTTCTTTAGGGCATCGGTGCTTTCAGCAGTTTGGTTCAATAGTGCCCCTAGCTCAACTGAAGACGTTCCAAGTAGGTCATTGGCAATGGCAGCTTTTTCACCTTCATCAGAGATCCCTTGAAGACCTTTAATGGTCATCTCAAAGACTTCTTCTCTGGATTTACCCTCAAGGTCCGCCATGGAAATCCCTAGTCGTTGAAACTTCTCCGTGGCAGAGGAACTACCATTGATGGCATCATCCACGGTATTATTGAGTTTTTTCATTCCGTTTTCTAAGGATGAGATACTGGCACCGTTTTGTGAAAGAACATAGTCCCACTCTTGGTAGCCCTGCCTTGAAAGACCAATTCTCTGGCTGGCCTTATCGATCTCATCCCCTGCAGCCGCAGCATCATTAGCCATATCAAAGAGCTTTTTACCTGCAGTGACAGCAGCAGTTCCAATGGCAGCCATGGCAACGCCAATCCCGGCAGCTACACCTTTCATAACTGAACCTAGCTTTTCAAACTTACCACCGGAATCATCTGCCACTTTTGCAGAGTCTTTGATTTCATCCCCAAACTTGTCAGCTTCTTTACCAGCATCATCAAACCCATCACTGGCTGCATCTAGTGCCTTATTGTTATCATCCAGCTCTTTTTCCATTTTGTTTAGGTCTGCATTTGCATTGTTTAGCTGGATCTGCCAGGCTTTTGTTCTTTTGTCATTCTCCCCAAAGGACTCAGCAGCATTTTTCAGTGCAGCTTCAAGGGTGGATACTTTGTTTTTCTGAGCGTCAATCTCTTTATTTAACACTTCATTTCTTGCTGTAATAGCCTTGATGGATTTATCTTGCTTATCAAACTGTGAAGTGATAAGATTCATTTCAGAACCCAGCACCTTGAATGTTTGATTGATATCTCTAAGAGAGCTCTTGAACTCCTTCTCACCCTCTACACCTATTTTCAGGCCGAAGTCCGACATAGCGTTCACCTCCTTTGGGGCATAAAAAATGACACCAATGTAGGTGCCTAACTAGTACATTCTCTATAAAAATTCCGGTATTATTTCATCGATGTAGCGCTCTTGTTTCGGTTTCGATATTCCGGTAAATTGCTTGTGGCATTCCCAAAGGTCCATCAAATAGCCAATGGGCATGAGCCATACTTCATCTTCCAATCGTCTTAGATGGACTGTTCCAAAGTAGATAAGTCGGGTAAAGACTTGTTCATCACTTACCCGACCACCTCGTTTTTTGAGTCGTCACTCTCCACATGCCTTTTTGTGCCTTTCATCATACTGGCCATAATGGCGTTCTTATAATTAGTCAGATCAAAGGGAGTGGTAAGAAGCTCCACTTCATCTTCTGTAAGAAGTTCTTTTTTATCATCCTTGTTCCTAATATTGTGGATCAGGATGGACTGGTTTGCCAGAAGGGTAATGAGCCACGCCACCTCTTCAAGCGCCATTTCAAAGTTCTCAGTTTTCATCAGCTTATCGCCCAAATTCTCAAGACCACCATAGCGCTTGGCAATTTCCTTTGTAGCTTTGGTGGTAAGAATCATCTTAAACTCCGTGCCGCCAATATCAATGGTGGTACTTCGTTCTTCAGCCGCCTCATCAACCTTTAATTTTTCATCTGCCATGATCAACCCTCCCATTAAGAAACAACAACAGTAGCCACTGTGGTCGTTACGTTTTCTGCACCACTAGAGCTTAAGACGCAGTAGTAGTAATAGGTATCTGCCAAGAGGTCTGTTGGAATATCAAAGCTCGCAGAAGTTTCTCCATTAATGGCAGTACCGCCAGTGGTGCTATCGATGGTATTTTCAAACCACTGATAGGTTACAGGGTTTGAGGTGTTGGAATTTGCCACAACAGAAAGGCTTCCAGTAATGCTTCCTGCGGTTACTTCACTTAAGCTTGCTGGCTGAGTTGTGATTGTAATGGTTGGCGTCACTGCTGTGAAGTCTGGCTCATAAACGGATGTGAACCAGCTTGTAATGGTTGAGGCAGAAACACCATTATCTCCTTCAGTGACTTCCGCTTTCCAAGGATGCTTTCTTTCTCCGTCTAGTTTATTTCTTCTAAAGACGGTTCCTTCTATGGTGGGACTGCTAAATGTAATGGAGTCGCCTTTGGTAGCAAGACTTGTGGCGGGAACAGAGAAGATAACCCTGTAGAGCCAAAAGTAGCGATATTTTCCATTGGCCTTCTTGGCACGAAACCCAACTGCTACAGGGCTACCACCATCTTCACTTCTTGAAACCACCACATTGTTGCTGTCAATTTTGCAGCCGGTTAAATCCTGAGCTACAAGTGAGCCAATGTCATCAATTCCTAAACTTAAAGCACCACTCTTGAATTCTTTCACCACCTCGCTGGCACCGTCATCTGCATAAAGAATGGCTTCAATGAGCTCAATGCTCAGCTCTGCAGTCATGGCTTTAGCCAACACTTTAGGGGTGCCATAGGTTTCGATGCCATTTTGATCTTCTGTGATTTTTGCATAAAATAGAGAGTCCAATCCGATCGTTGCCATTTATTCTTCCTCCGTTTCATATTCTTTCATTACGTCAATGGCGTAATGATGAAATTTAGTATCATGTTCATAACCAACATACTGCCTATCTGTTATGGTGATTTCTCCGGATTGCAGGGCTTTTGTTAGTTCCTTTTTTCGCTTGTTATAATTCTTCTTTGTAAAAAGGGATAGCCTTGCCTCTGAAACAATCATATAAGCCTCGTTATCTGCAAAAAGATCAAGCCTATCGGACATGGGGGTAATAACCAGATATTCATCAGGCGGCGTATCAGAAAACACTCCGGTCTCTACAGGAATGTTCAAAGGTCCTAGTATGTGGTTTAAATCCGCAAGTAAGCTCATAGCTTTTCAATCTCCTTATCCAGTTCTGATTTCATAGTTTCAATGCATGCCTTCCGAGATGCAGACTTTGCGGGCTTCAAGAATGGTTTAGGTGGCTGACCTGATTTCCCGTATTCAAGGATATTTGCTATCTTAGCATTGGCATCTCCATCACCACGAGGTTCATTGAAACCAACCTTGACATTGAAGTTTCCATTTCGATCTAGCTTAGTGGGAGAGAGGCCGAGTGAGGAAACCAGCTCACCGGTAGAACGGCTTTTTTCTTTGGTTTCATTCCCGATGACGCCTTTGAGGTTGGCTTTTACTTTATCAAGAACAACCTCGCCGCCAGCTTCTAAAACTTTAGAGACAATATCATCTGTCTTATCACCAAGCTTTGTAAGCTTCATTAAAAACTCATCAGGCATTTTCATAGTTCCTTTAGCCACTTGGAACCACCTCCTTAGCCAGCACTTCAATGTACATCCCGCGGCCTTTCACATCCTCAACAGATGTAATTTCAAATCTCTTATGACTATGGATGATCACCATAGATGCTGTAATGGTAATACCAGGGATGCGGCGAAAGCGAAAAAGGTCTGTGGCTTCTGAAAAGGAAGCTCTATTTGCCCATTTCTCATTGCCATGGCGACCTTCTCGATAAGCCCTGACAGATGCAACAATGTTATCAACTTCTGTTTTAAACCCTTCAGCGTCTTTAATGGTGACGCTTTCTACAATATCGATAAAGGTGTTCATTTTCCCAAAGCTCATAGCTACACCTTCCAATTCCGATCAAGCCGCAGCAGGAGATTGACCGTATTCCATACCTGTTGTCCAGCCTGCACATTATCAGAAAAGAAACCACCTGTGCTGCCGTCCCTGGATTCATAAAAGTGGGATGACAGCATAATGATGGCTTGTTGTGTGGTGGCTGGCATAACGGCTTCCACGTAGTGGTTTTCAGGAAGATGCTGATAACTTTCTGCATACCGGGTAGCGGCGGTGATGTACATTTCAAGTAGTTCATCATCAGCCGAGTGATCAAGAATAAGATTTGCTTTTACTTTCTCCAGCAGTGTCATACCGCCACCATCCTTTCATTAGTCTGAAATCATAAGCCCTGCAGCCTTAAGTTTGGTGAGAAGGGCATTAAAATCTGTCACCAAATCTTCTATTGTGGCAGCAGTACTTGCAGCTTGATTATCTAGAATGGGGAGGCCAGTGACGACCGCCCCATCCTTGATTTCAAGAGTTCCACCAATAACGGTTTTTTCACCGCCCTGTTCGTTATAGTTCTTTGTGTTATAACTCATAGGACACCTCCATTACGCTTTCTGCTGAAGCACTTTGATGGCTTCGACTAAAAGGGGACACTTCACAACCAACCGTCAAAACTGACATTAAGGGTGCGGACTAAAAGGGGACACTTCACAACCAACCGTCAAAACTGACATTAAGGGTGTATAAAAACATCCTTAACCTTTGTCGCTATGATTAAATGATTAATCACAGTGAACTATCAAAAGGCTAGAAATGCAAACAATCACAACAAAACTAATCCACCGGTTTGGAGGATGGCAGGAGCATGGTTTTAATTGTCCTTATGATGCTTTAGGCTTGATGAAATCCAGGATCTCTGGGTAGATGTTTTGATACTTGGGGATGGACTTGATCAGCTCATAGCCCTTGTTGCAAAGGTTAGCTGCCTGGCTTGCAGTGATATTGCCAAGGGTCTTGCAGATGTCCTTGTAGGTAAAATCGCAAAGACAGCGCATCAAAAAGGCAGATACGGCTCTTGCATCTGAAAGGCTGCGGTTGTATTTGATGTTGATGAAGTTGGGGATTTTGGTTTTAAGCGCTGCTTCTACTGCTTTTAAGATTTCTTCAGGGGAATAATCCCTGTAGATTACGACTCTCTCGCTTTTGTAAGCGTATTTGTTGTTTTTTACATAGTCGTTTATGAGCTCGTAGTATTTTTCTTTTTGTGTAATCTTGTTGCAGGAAGAGACGAACTCGGCGTATTTTACCATGGCTTCCTTAGGGTCATTGGCAAATTGAGATAGAATAAAGTCTGGGTCAGCCAGGCCAAAGTCATAGTCGTAGTTTCCAAGGTATATCCCATAAGATGAATAAGGGTAGGTGTGTACAGCATCCTTATAAGCAGGAATGTCTTTTGGGTTATTGTGAATGTATGCTGATACTACCAGGTTATACACATCGTCAAATACTGCCCTGCTTAAGAATCTGCCTTGGAAAACATGGCCGTGCCTTCTGTACTTTTTATTGTAATATTGGGCATAGCAAAGATTGACGCCATGCATGAACTTGGACATGTCAGATCCTCTAGGGTCTAGCTGTATGTGGACATGGGTATCCATAAGGCAGTATGAGAGTATGCTGCACTGGAATTTCTCACAGTACAGTGCTAGAAGCTCTAAGTATTTTACCTTGTCTTTGTAGTTTTTAAATAGGGTAAGCTCACTAATTGAACGGCACATAACATGGTGTACGGTATCCGGGTCTTTGATACGGGCTATGCGTGGCAAAGGAAACACTCCTTTCAAAGATTTGATAAATCAACGAACATATGTTCCTAAAAACATTATTACATATTTATAGCATGGATGCAAGAAGAAGTTTAGTGAGGTAAATAATATGTTGTAATTAGAGTTGCTTGATGGGATAATAAGGATATAGTTGAGAACCAACCCTATTTATTCCACATTTTTCCGTTTGGACTTCATATCTATAATAACAATGTCTTTTTTTCGTTTGACGTTTCCATGTGAACAGGGTTTGCCGAGCGATACCGGTTTCTTTTTCCAGTTGCTAACGGATTTGTTTTGCGGGGGTAGCATATAAGCCATGGCGTAAAGCCTTGTTTACAAATATACTTATATGGATTATAATATAAGTATATTTGTAACAGGAAGTGATAGTTATGAGGTACCTTGAAAAAATTGAAGAATTGATTAAACAGCAAAATGGTACGATTTTAAGCGCTGATCTTGATAAATATGGGATACCAAGAAAATACCTTCAAAGATTGATTAATGAAGGTAGGCTAGAAAGATGTGATCGTGGGGTATATGTAGCTGTTGATGCTATTGAAGATGAAATGTTCGCTATGCAGAAAAAGTATTCGAAATTAATTTATTCCCATGAGACAGCTCTTTTTATGCACGGTCTATCAGATCGAACCCCATTTGAATATTCGGCTACGGTTCCTAGTGGATATAAAGTTGTCTCAAATCTTGCAGATAGATTTAAGATTTACTATGTAAAAAAAGAATTACATGAGCTTGGCGTTGTATCAGTTGAAAGCTCATTCGGTAATCAGATTAGAGTTTATAATATTGAAAGAACGATTTGTGACATTATAAAAAGTAGAAGTAGAGTAGATATTCAAATCCTAAATGAAGCATTGAGAAGGTATGTTAAAATAAAATCATCGGATTATTTATTATTAATGGATTATGCGAAAAAACTCAACATAGAGACGGTACTTAAAAATTATTTGGAGGTGATACTGTGAGTGGAAAAGCGATGAGCTTAAAAGCAAAAATAAGAAATCTAGCCAGAAAAAAAGATATGTCAGATCAGGTAGTGCTTCAAAACTATATGTTTGAAAGATTCCTTGAACGTCTCTCCAAGTCGGCCTATAAAGATAAGTTTATTTTAAAAGGTGGCATGTTGATTGCTGCACTAGTGGGAATAGACAATAGAGCAACTATGGACATGGATGCAACAATTAAGAACTATCCAATTGATAATGATTCAATTGCCAAAGTAATTAAGGCATAAAAGGGGACACTTCCCAACCAACCGTCAAAACGGACATTCGCTCAGTTAGTCAACTAATGTCGCAAAATTTCTTCTTATTTTGCACAGTTGCTAAGTCTGCGCTTTAGCATAGTTTCTTCTCGAATCAATGCTCTTTGCTTGAATATATTTAAATCATTTCCAGTATGACGATTATTGGGAGTCACCATCCCAATGATCGTATGATAATGCTCAAAGTTGTACCAGTAAAAGAACTTCTAAAAATAGTCACTGGCTTGATCAATGCTTTCAAATCGACTAGGGTATTCTGGAACATGCTTGAGCGTATTGAAGAATGATTCAATATGTGGGTTGTCATTTGGCATTCTTGGTCTGGCATAAAACTGTTGCATGCCCAAGCTCTTAAAGAATAGTTTGGTGGAAACCGACCGCATTTGTGTTCCACGATCACAGAGTGATTTAGGATAGTTGGACGGATCCAGTTTTTCTGCCAGCAATACCATATCCCATAAGGTCAGCGCTTCATGGCTGTTTAAGCTGGTGCTCAAATGCCAGGAAACAACTTTTCTGCTGTACCAGTCAAGTAGCACATACAGATAGAAACATACATAACGGGTTGTTGTTCTTATATGGGTTATATCCCAGCTCCATAGCTGGTTTGGTCTTGTTATTTCTCCAACATCCGGTTGTGAATGCTTGTTTTTTCGATTGGCATAGATACCTCTGGATCCATTGATGTTCTTGGACTTCATGTGTTTCCAAAAGGTGACATGCGAAATGTGGGTATGATGCTCTTCGATTGCTTTTATGCTCAAAACCCTGCAGCTGGCGTCGGAAAGCTCTTTCGAGGCAACCATTTCTTCCACCAGCTGTGCCTCTTGCTCCAACAGGGCATTGTACGGTTTTGACTTACGCTCCATTTTCTTTCTATACGGGCAATCCTGCTGATTCCAACGTTGAATGCGTTTCCTGTCAACTTGGAGAATCTCGCAGATCTTTGTCAAAGGCATCCCGATATTTCGTGCATCCTTTATAGCATCAAGTAGCGCCATCCGCTGTTGTCCAAATATTTGTATGTGTTTTAGAGAACCACTCAACCCTATTTGTCTTTTTTTTAAGGAGTAAGTACTCAACGGACATTTCAGCCAATGCCTTTTCTTTTCTAAGGAGCTACTTTTGAAGCTCAACGTATTCCTCGGGTGTTACCTCATCTTGATCCTTAGTTTTTGACTGTTTTGTTTTAAGGCGGCTGATGGCACCTGCCTCCACAAGATCTTCGATTTCTTTGAGATCAGATAAATGGAGGCCGTATTCACCTCGAGTACGAAGGTAGATTTCGAATTTTGTTTTTGCAGTCAATCGTCGCTGTTTTTTTCTGCCATTAATGCTCATTCTCCTATTGGGGATATTTTATCATTTAACGGCATTTGTTGCTAATGATTGCGACATTATTCAGCTTAACATATCGGGAGCATGATATATTTATTATAGAAATGATAAATTCATATATGAAATAATCCAATACAAAAAAATCCAATACAAAAAAATCATTGAATAGGGGGAAGCACTATGATGAAAATGTTTCGTAGCATGATAATGGCACTGATGCCGGCTACTCTATTAGCTGTTTATTTTTTTCGTGAGAAGGCAGTCTTGCTTGTTTTAGTTGGTGTAGCGGTTGCGGTGGGTTCTGAAGCAGCTTTTCAGTTTGTTTTCAAAAGGAAATATACTTATAAAGATGGCAGCGCGGCCGCAACAGGGTTGCTTTTAGCTTTGTCAGTTTCCCCATCTACGCCTTTATATGTCATAGCCGCTGCCGCTGCAGTAGGCATTGTCATTGGAAAGCAGGCTTTTGGCGGATTCCCTAAAAATCTCTTTAATCCAGCACTTTTTGGAAGGCTTTTTCTGGTATTGGCATTTCCAACTGCTCTATCTCCCTGGTTGACGCCTGTGGATATGGTGTCATCTGCAACGCCGTTGCAGATATTCAGAGAATCTGGGATGACGACACCGATTTTAAACCTGTTCATTGGTAATATTGCGGGAAGCATAGGGGAAGTGTCGTCATTGGCACTTTTACTGGGAGCTTCATATCTGATATATAAAAAATATGCCAATTGGAGAATACCGGCGAGCTGCCTTTCTGCAGTTGCTGTTGTAGCTTTGTTAAACGGTCAAAATCCATTTTTTCACATATTTTCAGGCAGTGTACTTCTCGGAGCGTTTTTTATGGCTACTGACCCTGTAACTTCTCCGAAATCTGACAGCGGTCGATACATTTTTGGGGCAGGAGTAGGTTTGATTGTAATGTCTATTAGATTATGGGGATGGGTTCCTGAAGGAACTACCTTTGCAATACTTGGCATGAACTATTTTGTTCCTTTTATCAACAGTGAAATGGCGCGGATTAAATCGGGGAAAGTCAAGAAAGAAGAATAACGTGAGTGTATAATAAAGACCTCAAAAACCCTTTGTATTAATGGATTTCGAGGTCTTTATTTGAGTAATTGAAGTTAATCTGCCGATTGATACTTAGAATGGTTTCATATGATGATATCAAAGGACAGATGACTCTCATAAGTCTTCCATCCTTCCGAAATCAGTATTTCTGTTCTAATACATTCAGGAACTTATCCATCCTGCTATGCTTATTACTGGTATGCGTAGTTTTTTTTGCTATGGCATTGCTGACTTCGATCGGCGTCAGCTCAATGGACATAGCCTTCATGCCGCACTCTTGATATTCGTAAGCCATTCTAAATATCTTCATGGCATCTTCAGAAGTTTTACCTAAACGTTTGTAGCCACCATGTGTGCCTAAAGTCTGCCATCCAGAAATGGCACCTACGTGTCCATAAACAATTATGTGGTTATTTGCTACAAACTCCAGTGTCTCGTTGTTGATACCCATAGGCAATATGGAATCCGCTCCTGCCATATGAAACTTAGAAAAGTTTGCCAGCGCAGCTTCCTTTGATACAAATGCAATCGTATCAGTTACATAATTGATATGGATATGCGGTGCGACACTACGATGTTCTCCAATCCATTCTATTAAGCGTTTTAGCGCTTCCTCAGGTCCTAGCCGACCACCAGATGGAGGCAGACGGCAAATGTCTACTCCGGCCATTTCAGCAGCCATCGTAAAAATCGGTCCCAGCATACTTGGGCAATGCTGCACAATATGAATGCCATCATTTTTCAGCTTTTGCAGATAATGAATTGTTTTACGTCTTTTTTGTGCAAGTGACATCTTGGGAATTGGACTGCAAAAAAGGGGACACTTCACAACCAACCGTCAAAACTGACATTAAGGGTGTATAAAAGCATCCTTAAGATGCTTTAGGATTTATGAAGTCTAGGATCTCCGGGTAGATGTTCTGATACTTGGGAATCGACTTGATCAGCTCATAACCTTTGTTGCAGAGGTTATCTGCCTGGCTTGCAGTGATATTGCCAAGGATCTTGCAGATCTCCTTGTAGGTAAAATCGCAAAGGCAGCGCATCAAAAAGGCAGATAGGCTCTTGCATCTGAAAGGCTGCGGTTGTATTTGATATTGATGAAGTTGGGGATTTTTGTTTTAAGCGCTACTTCTACTGCTTTTAAGGTCTCTTCAGGGGAATATCCTTGTAGATTACGACTCTCTCGCTTTTGTAAGAGTATTTATCGTTTTTGACATAATCGTTTATGAGCTTAAAGTATTTTTCCTTTTGTGGACAAGCACCAGGGACGGTTCCTATTTTCTATAAGCTATCTTCAACTTGAGGTGAATAAGATGCCAAGATTAGCTAGAAAATCTAGCCCCACAAGCTGTTGCCATATAAGGCTAAGGTGACATTCCCTAATTGATCTACAAAATCGATATAACGGGTGTAGATATGCACCCGTTTTTTTCATCGGCATGATAAATTTATTAATCAATAACAGTATCGTAAGACAATCAAAACAAAATAATCTAAAGAAAACTAATCCACCGGCATGGAGGATTTCAAGTGCTTTAGCTAAAACGAGTAAATAGAATGGTAGTCGAATTATCTTTTATTTGAGAACTTCTGAAGGAAGGCATCTTTCATTTCCATCAATGTTTCCATTTCGTTGATTAGCAGGTTATCCTTTCGATTACCTGTTTCCATGAAGAACATAGATAGTCCCCCTGGGCCTACATGTGTCCCTACCGCTACTCCCATTTGCATTATGTAGATATCCCCTTTGAATGAAGTCTCTTCTTGAAGCTTGGTTTTCAGATTTTCAGCATAGCTCTTATCTGTAGTATACCCGATGATTATGAAATCGGTGAGGGCTTCATCATTTCGCTTATCGAATTCCTTAATATAGTGTGTCAGAACTTTTTTTCGACCTCGTTCCTTTGCCACAATGGCACCCTTGGCATCTTTCATTGACATGATTGGCTTCAGCTTCAGCATCTTACCGATAATAGCACTGGCACCGGAAAGCCTTCCGCTTCTGATGAGGTGATCTAGATCATCTACAGTGAGAAAATGCTTCACATTGGTTTTAAAGGTTTCATTGAAGTCGATGAGTTCCTGATAAGTTGCGTGCTTATCTCGAAGGCGAGCACTCTTTAAAATGAGCCATCCGCTTCCATGGCTCATGCATTTGGAATCGACTACATGAATTTTGATTTTAGAATCAGGGAATTCCTCATAGAAATAGCTCTTAGCTAAAACAGCGGACTGATAGGAACCGCTGGTACCGCTGGACATGCAGATGCAGAGGATTTCCGTGTAGCCATTATCTACAGCTTCCTTTATGATGTCCACAAATGACGCGGGACTTGGCATGCCTGTGGTAGGGGGATTCTCCAGGTTTTCCATCATACTATAAAACTGATCCGCGGTGATGTCGATGCGGTCACGATATGTTTTGCCATCTATGGTCACGGTGAGGGGAGCTATACTGATGTCATATTTCTTAAGCATTTCTTCGGAAAGGTCGCAGGTTGAATCTGCCATTATTTTTATCATTTTTTTCTCCAATCTTAATTTTTATCGAAAGTTATTCTCCATTACGATAACCATATGTTAATAGTTTCGGATTGTCAATACGAAACTATTCAGTCATGCTTTAGCTCCAAAAAAATCTATCAGAGGTTCATGTGGATTAACAGTGATTATTTCAAAATGATCAAAATTGTATAGTAAGATTAAAGTAGAGAAGATATAGACAAGAAGATTTTATTTTAAGAGTTTGCGTTAAATAATTAATGCGAAATTAAGACATATAATAATTTCCCCAAATTAATTGACATTCACGTTGCGTAATGGTTTATAGTTGTTAGCAGGGAGGTGTGATATGGAGTATACCATTAACAAGCTAGCAAAATTGGCAGGAGTCAGTACGCGGACTCTTCGGTATTATGATGAATTGAATCTGCTTTGCCCTGCACGCATTAGTTCAAACGGATACCGGGTTTACGGACAAAAGGAAATTGACCTACTAAAGCAGATCCTCTTATATCGTGAATTGGGCGTGCCGCTGGAAGAAATTAAAAAGATTTTGTCGTCAAAGGACTTTGACGGACATATGGCATTAGAGAATCATTTGTCAGCACTACGTGCAAAACAAAGACAGCTAAGCTTATTAATTGACAATGTAGAAAAGACCATTAAAGAATTAAAGGGGGAAATTATTATGAGCGATCAGGAAAAATTTGAAGGCTTTATTAAAAAGCAAATTGATGATAATGAGAAACAGTACGGTGAGGAGATACGATCAAAGTACGGCAATGATAAAGTTGACCGAGCCAACAATAAGCTGATGAGCATGAGCAAAGAGCAACATGGCGAATTAGAAAACCTGACAGATGAGTTGAATAAAACATTAAAAGCAGCTTTTGAACAGGGAGATCCATCTAGTGAGCTGGCACAAAAAACTTACGAGCTTCATAAAAAATGGCTGTGTTTTTATTGGGATAGTTACAATAAAGAGGCTCATATGGGTGTGGCCCAGATGTACGTGGATGATTCACGGTTTACCAAATATTATGACAAAATAGCGGTTGGATGTGCTGCTTTTCTGAGAGATGTCGTATTTATAAATTGTGAATGACAATTAATAAAATGCAAATGATTGTATAAATCAATAGCAACCATACGTAAGATTGACTGCGCGAAAAGCAAGTAATAAAATATAAGCATGATAGCAATAAAATTCAAATAAAAAAGCAACAATAATATTTACAGGAGGAATTCGCTATGACTAAGCCTAAGATATACGCGATGAGCTTTGCAAGCGTATACCCGCATTATGTCGCAAAAGCAGAAAAAAAGGGACGGACTAAATCTGAAGTAGATGAAATCATCTGTTGGCTTACCGGGTATAGCCAAGAAGATTTAGAGAATAAAATTGAAAATGAGATAGACTTTGAGACGTTTTTTTCAGAGGCTCCCCGATTGAACCCTTCGCGGACTTTGATTAAAGGAGTAATCTGCGGCATCAGGGTAGAAAATATTGAAGAACCATTGATGCAGGAAATTCGTTATTTAGATAAGCTGATTGACGAATTGGCAAAAGGAAAAGCGATGGAGAAAATTTTACGCAAATAACTACCGAGCAGGCATGAAAGCCCGCCCGATAACTTGTAAGGTGCACTTAATCGATGATTTCCTTAACTCGTCCTACCTGGCCATCTGCAAGCATGACTTTAATCCCGTGAGGGTGGCGGGGACTGTTGGTAAGGATTTTGGCCACAGTCCCTTCCGTGAGTTTGCCGGAGCGCTGATCTGCTTTAAGCACTATCTTAACTCTAGTTCCTATGGTAATGTTGCTTCTGTCCTGTCCGTTCATAGTTCACATCCTTGTATTATAAGAGCATAGTGGATTATAACGGCTATATTCTTATTTATTTTGGTACTAAAAGAAAGCAAGTTTCAATTATATTTATATTATAAAGGAAACATGCAATGAATCAAAGCACTTGAGGGCGATATTATAGTCTGTTTAGAATTTGATTGATGAAAAGAAAACGTTTTTATGGTATGATAGATACACGGATAACCTGGATTTTTTAAGTTCAGGTTATCTTTCTATATTTGAAGATATGTTTAAATAACAGGAGGAATAAAAATGTCTAGAAACATCTACATCACTGAAAAGGACAAGAATAGAATTTTAGAGCACATATCACATCAAAGGGAGTTCGGAGGGGGTAACAGGTCAAACCTTGATGAACTTGAAAGAGAGCTTGGTCGTGCAACCGTTGTGGATTCAAAAGATGTTCCACCGGACGTAGTGACAATGAACACAGTGGTACAGGTCAGCTACATAGACGAACCTGACGACATTGAGGATTATACGCTGGTTTATCCCAAGGATGCCGATGTAATGGAAAACAAGATATCTATTCTAGCTCCTATTGGTACTGCTTTAATAGGATTTAAAGAAGGTTCTGATATTTCGTGGGAAACTCCAGGCGGAATCGTTGAAATGGTAATAAAAAAAATCCTCTACCAGCCGGAGGCATCAGGTGATTACGAAAGTTAAATCTTTACTTTGTACAAAAGACTATCCTTGATATAATTATGATAGGTGCTTAAATTAGTTGTGAACTGAGGTGGTCATGGTGGATATAAAATATTTTTTTGCCGCACTGATATCGTTTTTGCTTTCAGTTGTGTTTCCTGTAATTCTTTTGGTTTACATTAAAAGAAAGCACAAGTCGGGATGGGCGTACATATTAACAGGAGCCATGTTTTTTTTCATATTTCAGATGATGCTGAGGATACCACTGATTTCATATTTACAGGGACAGGTTTGGTTTTATATAAATGTGGCCAGCAATAGGACATTGATGGCGGTATTTTTATCATTCACTGCAGGAGTTTTTGAAGAAATAGGCAGATATATTGCTTTTTTGCTTCTGAGAAGAAAGCTCTCTTACGCAAATGCATTGGGGTATGGGGTAGGTCATGGTGGTTTCGAGTCAATCGCCATAGTAGGAATCACATCTACTGCTAATCTTGTGGCAATTTCAAACCTGACATTTGGTTGGTTCGACAGCCTGATAGGCGCCTTGCCAAATATCTTCCTTGATATGGAGGCTTTAAGAACTCTTTTTCTTACAGTCGAACCTCATTTGTTTATTGCAGGAGGCCTTGAACGAGTTTTTGCGGTTATTCTTCATATAGGTCTCTCCGTGATGGTTGCCAAAAGTGTATATCAACGAAGGCCGGGGCTTTTAATAGCCGCTATCATGCTCCACGGAGGAATAAACTTGATCGCGATCACGATGCCAAATATTTATTTGGCTGAAGGGTTTTTAATGATTATAGCTCTAATATCTGTCGTATATATAAGGAGACAGAAAAATTTTGCAGATAGATTCTAATAAAGCTACGTACACAACATGAGTATTATAATAGAAAGCGGAAATGGGGTAATATAATGAGAAAACTAATCTTGATTATTATTGCAATATCAATGGTCTTGCTGTCGGGATGCTCATCAGGTGCAGATAAAGATGATGTTGAAGGGTATGGCACACCCAAGGTTGAAAGCCTGCTTGTGGCGATGAACAACGATGATTATGAAACGTTCAGCAAGGATTTTGGACCATTGATGACTGAAGCGCTTACCGAAGAGGTTTTCGCAGGGATAATTAAGACCCAAATAGTTGACGTGATAGGCGCTTATCAGGAGGGAAGCATTGAGCTTGTAAAAACAACGGAAGAAAGCCATAACGGAATAAATTACATAAGTGCGATATATAAAGGTCAATTTTCACAAGAGGACGGAGATGTTGCAATAACGGTGTGGTTTACCGACGATGAGGATAAGAACGTGGAAACGATTGTATTTAACTCTCCTAAACTTGCGAGGGCAAATGGATAAGCTTCTTCTTTGCCTCATGCTGATTTTTACCGGGGTCCTCATCGACCTATTTACCAAAAGAGTGGCAAATGAAAAGCTGATTATGAATTATCCGGTGAAAATAACCAAGAGGATTTACTTCGTACTGCTACACAATAAAGGAGCCGCATATGGTTTGTTAAAAGGCAGAAAATCTCTTTTAAGGATGCTGTCTACATTGTCTATAATGTTTTTGTCGGGGATATTTTTCTTTGCGCTTAAAGCGGGCTATAGCTATGATTTTATGATTTCCCTTAGCTTGGTAATATCGGGGGCTCTGGGCAATTACCTAGAGCGAATGACTAGTGGATATGTTACGGATTTTCTTTATATTAAATTCAAGAAGTTTCCCGTGTTTAATTTAACGGATATTTACATAGTTGCTGGAACCATCCTTGTTTTTATAAATGCGTAAGATGATAATAAAGTAGAAAGTTGGAAAGCAGAAAGTTGGAATCAGGTGCAAAATACCGTGTAGCTGTAGGGTAGGGTCTCTGTGCCCTACCGCGACCCCAAAGAACTACCTGCACACTTACGACTTATATCTTACGACTTATAACTAACAAGCACCTCGTACAGCTTCGCTGAGTTATCCTTAATACGGGGCAAATGCCATTGTAAGTTTAAGAATCACCTAAAATTTTTCGTTGTATTTAAAATGACGGATTTAGGAATTTGTCTTTTACCCCAGAGAACTGCATGCACACTTACGACTTATATCCTATAACTTATAACTAACAAGCACCTCGTACAGCTTCGCTGTCCGAGTTCGCGGGCTTCGCCCAATATCAAACTCACAATTTACCGCCTTTAAAGCAAGCTTTAGACGTTAAATTATTCCTTTGATGCTGTTTCTCAGCTTTTCGCGCAAAAAAATATAAAGAGACAAAAGCCTCTTTATATTTCACATTAGGAACCATGATAAATGAAAAAATCATTAATATCAGAAAAGGGAAAAGGGGGTTGGTTCCGTTTAGTATTCTCTTTAGGTATATAATAAGGGACGAAGCTTAACGTAACCTTTAAATTTATAAAGGAATTAAAAAATAATCAAATTATTTGGCAAAATGCCGAAACGGAGTTGAATTTAATTGAGAGTTCTATTGGTGGAGGATGAAAAACCATTGGCCCAGGCGATGGCTAAAATTTTTGAAAAAAACAAGATACTTACCGACATAGTAAACGACGGCTTGGAAGGCCAGATGCTCGCGGGAGAAAACATTTATGATGTCATCGTTTTGGATATAATGCTGCCCAGCGTAGACGGGCTAGAGATACTCAAAGCTATAAGGGAAAAGGGCAAGAAAACTCCTGTGTTGATTCTTACGGCAATGGACTCTACAAAGGACAAGGTGAAAGGCTTAAATATGGGCGCAGATGATTACATGGTAAAACCCTTTGATACAGAAGAACTGGTTGCCAGAGTAAGGGCGCTGGCTAGAAGGCCAAAGGAAATCTTTCACGACAGCTTAATAAGCTTTTGCGACGTTTCACTTAACATTAACACCGGAGAAGCATCTATTGCCGGAACTCCCAAAAACCTTACCGCCAAGGAAGCTCAACTTTTAGAAATGTTTTTAAGAAATCCGGGGATGATAGTTTCAAAGGATCAGATAATAGATAGGATTTGGGGTTTTGACAGCCTGGCTGCAGAAAACAGCGTGGAGATATATGTGCATTATCTCAGGAAGAAGCTTTTAAAATCAAATACAATGATTCAAACCCAGCGTGGTCTTGGGTATGTCCTTAAGGAGCGGGATTAGATGTTAAACAAGCTCAGGCGTAACCTTACATTGTTGAATACTTTTGTCTTAGTGGGGATTTTAATAGCGATTTCCGCTTTTTTGTATTTCACCATGAGGATAAACCTTACAAGTGATGTTGACAGCGAACTTGCGATGGCATCAGAGCAGTTAAGCACCTATATAAACTACTTTGACGAGATAAGCGAAGGGTATCCAAGAGATGTGGAAAAGGATGAAGAGTACAACGATCTGATCCAAAGGCTTCTAAACCAGAACATAACAACAGTAGTGTGGGATGAAAATTTTGATGTGATAAGAAGCTCCATATACCTACAGCTTCCAAATGATATTCTAAGGGATTTGGTTCAATACAACTTCCGGACAGGAAACATTGGAGGGGAAGCGCTAAATTACAAGTATGGTATAATAGATATGAAGGTTTTTACTAACGTCTATGTAAATCAAAGTGGACAGATGAGGGTCGTCCAGACAATCAAAAATATGAATGCCGAAATCGGATTTTTAAACTGGCTTTTGAGGATTCTTATTATTGCAGTGTTTATAGGCATGACTCTATCCTTGGCAGGAGGCTACATAATATCGGGCAGATCGATAATTCCGGTAAAAGAGTCCATAAAAAGGCAGCAGGAATTTGTTGCTAACGTCAGTCACGAGCTGCGCACACCGATAGCTGTGGTACTTACAAACTTGGAAGTAATAAAAACCGCTCCGGAGGAAACAGTGCGTCAGCAGTGGCAATGGTTAGGCAATGCCTACGACGAAACAAAGAGGATGGAAAAGGTGGTAACTGATCTGTTGTTTTTAGCCAAGGTGGATGCGGGACAATTAAACCTTGAAAGAGAAAAGTTCAACCTGGCGTACCTGATAACAGACACAAGTGAAAAGCTGATGCCCCTTGCTGCTAAGAAAAACATAAGCATATACAACAGCATAGACGATAAGATACTCCTTAATGCTGACAGGCTCAAGATGACGCAGCTGGCAATAATATTGATAGATAACGGCATAAAATACAGCACTGAAAACTCAGCAATAACCATATCGTCCAAAGAAGACAAAGGGTTTTTCATACTTAAATTTAAAGATCACGGAATAGGCATAGCTCCCGGTGATATGGAAAAGGTTTATGAAAGGTTCTTTAGAGCGGACAAGGCTAGGTCCAGGGATATGGGAGGAACCGGCTTGGGACTGTCCATTGCAAAATGGATAGCGGACGAACACGACTGGAAGATAGAAATTACAAGCAAACCGGGTAAAGGCACTACGGCCTCGGTTTTCATACCTATGGAACAAATATACTATGAGGAGGAATAGCTTTGAACAGATTAAGACTGCACGGAGAAGAAATCGTAACGGGTCCAGGAAGCTTAAAAAGCATAGGAGATCTTACCTTTAAAAGTTTCTTTATTATTACGGGAAAATCATCTATGTTCAAAAACGGGACCATTGAAAAAATCGAGAACATCCTAAAGGAAAAAGGTGCAAAGTTTGAGGTTTTCTCGGGTATAGGAGCAAACCCTACTACTGAGGAAATACTCGACGGCTTAAAAAAGATAAACGACTTCTCGCCGGAATGCGTAATTGCTGTAGGCGGGGGCTCAGCAATAGATGCGGCAAAGGTAATAGCCATGATGCACGAATATCCTGAGATCGATTTTGAAAAAGCCAAGACTGATATAATGGATGTTAAGAGAAAAAAGATCTATCTTGTTGCGATACCCTCAACAAGCGGTACAGCTACTGAGGTGACAAGGACAGCTGTGGTTACCTTCAAGGACATCGACCTAAAAATCGGCCTTAAATCTTACGGATTCATTCCGGATTTGGCCATTTTGGACGGAGAGATAACTTTGTCTATGCCAAAGTCTGTTGTTGCACAGACAGGGATGGATGCTATGACCCATGCGGTGGAATGCTATATAAACCACAAGCTTGAAGATTTTAGTGAGACCTTGTGCATAGGTGCCATAGAGGGGCTGTTTGATTATCTACCCTCATCATATAAAGATGGGGATTTAAACAGCAGGCAAAAGGTTCACAACTACCAGTGCATAGCAGGAACTGCATTTCATAATATCGGTCTCGGGATGGATCACGGGATATCCCATTCATTTGGAGGAAGGTTCGGCTATGGACATGGATTGTTAAATGCGGTAGGCCTTCCCTTTGTATTAAGGTATAACAGCAAGGATTCGGTCGTGGGCAAAAAGCTTGAAAGATTGGCAAAGAGAATCGGCGTCGATGATTTTGCGGATGCAATCGAAAAGCTTAACGAAACCTTGGATATACCCAAATCCTTCAATGAAATGGGGATAACTGAAGAGGAGTACAAAAATAACTTTGACGAACTCTTAAAGAACAGCATGCTGGGATCCACCAAAACCAACCCGGTTATAATGACTGAAGATGAAATGAAAAAGGTGCTTGATTCCATCTTTTATGGTAAAATATTATTCTGACTAAAAAGAAATTCATCATTAGACCGATGAATTTCTTTTATGTTGATTAAATCGGCAATACTGCAAAATTGGAGGAAATAATGAAGCTTATCGAAGGACTTAATGAAAGACAACAACTAGGGGTACTGGCAACAGACGGGCCTGTTTTGATACTGGCGGGAGCCGGATCGGGAAAGACTAGAACGATTATTCATAGAATAGCCTATATCCTAAAGGAAGAAAAGGCAAAGCCGTGGCAGATACTCGCACTGACATTTACAAACAAGGCGGCGGAAGAAATGAGAAGCCGTATACGAGAGATGGACATCGAAGGAACTGAAGATATTTGGATGAGCACATTCCACTCCATGTGCGCAAAGGTACTGCGCTTTCATGCTAACTTGTTGGGGTACGACAGAAACTATGTAATATACGACATGACTGATGTTAAGACGATTCTTAAAGAAACATTGACAGAGCTTAATCTAGATGAAAAGATGTATCCGGTATCCATGCTGATAGGCAGGATTTCATCCTTAAAGGAAAAAGGGATAATGCCTGCCGATTTCGAAAAGGAAAGCATGGGCGACTACAGAGAAGAAAAGATCTCTTCCATATACAAGCTATATCAAAACAAGCTGGTGTCAAACAATGCCATGGATTTTGATGATCTGCTACTGAATACAGTAAGGCTCTTCGAAGAGAACGAGGAAATTTTGGAGTATTACCAAAAAAAGTTCAAGTATGTTTTAGTCGATGAGTACCAAGATACAAATCCAATACAGTTCAAATTGACTGACATGCTTGCAAAAGGCTATAAAAACATCTGCGTATGCGGAGACGACGATCAGAGCATATACGCCTTTAGAGGGGCTGATATAAGAAATATCCTGGAGTTTGAAAAAAACTATCCTGAAGCCAAAGTAATAAAGCTGGAGCAAAATTACAGGTCCACCCCAAACATAATAGAGGCTGCAAACCACGTCATCTGCAATAACGACTATAGAAAAGACAAGAAGATGTGGACGGACCGTAATGCAGGGGACATAATAGAGGTGTATGAACTTAACGACGAAAGAGACGAGAGCAATTATATAACAAACGAAATCCGCAACATGGTTAGAGACGGAAAGTATGATTATAGAGATTTTGCGGTCCTTTATAGAACCAATGCCCAGTCCAGGGTTTTTGAGGAGTCCTTCATGGCAGCAAGGATCCCATACAAGATGGTCGGAGGAACAAAGTTTTATGCAAGGGCGGAAATCAAAGACATCATAGCCTATCTGATAGTCCTAGACAATGGCAAGGACGACTTGAGCCTAAAGAGGATAATTAACACTCCGAAAAGAGGAATAGGTGGAGCTACAATCGATAAGCTGGAGCAGTTTGCCAAATTCAAAGGCTGGCCCCTATACGAAGTCATCAAGAATCTGGATGAAATGGTAGGTCTGTCGGCGGGAGTGATGGGTAAGCTTAGAGATTTTGCGGACTTGATGATTAGATTTGCACAGCTTAAAGAAGAAGTCGGCGTAAGCCAGCTGCTTGAAAGAGTGATAGACGAGTCGGGATATATGGATATGCTGGAAAGCGGTAAGATGCAAAACGCCCAGTCTAGAGCCGAAAACCTTAAAGAGCTTGTATCTGCAGCGGTGGAGTTTGAAAAGAACTCCATGGAAAACGACTTGACATCATTTTTGGAAAACGTGTCACTGTATGCAGAAACGGATAACATCGAAGAAACCGGAGGAGAGGTTCTTTTAATGACTATCCACAATGCAAAAGGCTTGGAGTTTCCAGTGGTGTTTCTTCCCGGAATGGAGGAAGGAATATTTCCTCATGAGAGATCAAAGGACAATGATGTGGAGCTTCAAGAGGAAAGAAGGCTTTGCTACGTAGGAATAACAAGAGCTTGCGACAAGCTTTACATGACTCATGCAAGGTACCGTACCGTGTACGGCAGGCTGAATTACAACATGAAATCCAGGTTCTTGGATGAAATCCCTAATCATTTGGTAAATCTTAATGAAATGGAAAGGGAAACTGTCCAGTCTAAACCCAAAAAAGGAGTTCAGGATCAGACCTTTAGCATGAATAGCCAAATGGGCAGGTTCAAAAAGGCTAATCCGGCTTCTTTGCAGCCGAGTTCATCAAAAGGCGATGATGCCAAGGCAGGAGATAAAATATCCCATAAAATATGGGGCGAAGGAACTGTCATAAACATAAATGGAGATATAGCAACAGTAGCATTTCCACAAATGGGAATCAAAAAAATTGCTCTAAGCATGGCTCCAATCAAAATTTTGCAGGGGTGATCTTAAATGGTCAAGGATCCAAAACAAGAGATAATCGAGCTAGTTGAAGAAATAGAAAAGCACAACAAACTGTACTACGAACAGGATGCTCCCGTGATCGAAGACAGCACCTATGACGATCTTATGAATAGGCTGATAGAGCTTGAGGATAAATACCCCATGCACTCTCTGGATTACTCTCCTACCAAAAGGGTGGGAGGAAAGGCCCTTGAAAAGTTTCAAAAGGTGGTTTTTGACACTCCCAAGCTCAGCTTGGCAAATGCATTTGAAGAAGGTGACCTAATAGCCTTTGACAACAGAGTGAAAAAAGCAGCCGGGGACTTAAGGTATGCCATGGAGTATAAGTTTGACGGACTGACCGTTGTTTTGTTCTATCAAGACGGGGTGTTTGTACGTGGAGCTACGAGAGGAGACGGTGAGGTCGGAGAGGACGTTACCGAAAACCTTAGAACCGTTAAGAACATCCCTTTGAGATTAAAGGAGAAGGCCACCTTGGAAGTAAGGGGAGAAGTCTACATTGAAAAAGATGAATTTTTCAAGCTAAACGATGAGCGAAAAAAAGCCGGGGAAAACCTCTTTGCTAACCCTCGAAACGCAGCTGCGGGATCTATCCGGCAGCTGGATTCAAAGGCAACGGCAAAAAGACCTTTGGATATTTTTGTTTTCAACCTGGAAAGCTCTCAAGACAGCGAGTTTTCAAGTCACTCAGAAAGTCTCGAATATCTAAAAGCCTTGGGCTTTAAGACGAGCCCTTTAAAAATCGCCAAGACGATGACTGAAGTGCTTGAATTTTGCAAAAAAGCTGAAGAGGAAAGATCAAAGCTTCCCTACGATATAGACGGCCTGGTCGTAAAGGTGGATGATTTTGAAAAACGGGAAATACTAGGCACAACAGGTAAAAGCCCTAAATGGGCAATCGCATACAAGTTCCCGGCAGAAGTAAAAGAGACCTTGGTGGAAAGCATACAGGTGCAGGTTGGAAGGACCGGAGCCCTAACGCCGGTAGCTCATCTTAAGCCTGTGCTGATATCCGGCTCAGTGGTCAGCAGGGCCACCCTGCATAACGAAGACTACATAAGCCAGCGGGACATCAGGGAAGGTGACTGGGTATTTGTAAGAAAAGCGGGAGAAATCATACCGGAAGTCATCAAAGTCAACATGGACAAGAGAGGTCCTGAAACTCAGCCTTACTCGCTACCTAAAAATTGTCCTGAATGCGGCGGCCCTATCCATAGAAACGAAGGCGAAGCAGACAGAAAATGCCTCAATGTATCATGCCCTGCCCAGGTAAGAAGGAAAATGGAGCATTTCGTATCCAAAGGGGCGATGAACATAGAGGGGCTCGGTCCCAAGCAGATAAGAAAATTCATTGATCACCATATAATAGAGGAGATAAGCGACATTTACAAGCTGGAAGAAAAAAAGGAGAAGATTCTTTCTTTGGACAACAGCGGAGAAAAGTCATATGAAAAGCTTATAGCTTCAATCGAAGAATCTAAAACCAGGCCGCTGTCAAGGCTGATTTATGCTTTGGGAATTCCATTTGTAGGGGAAAAGATATCAAAGGTTCTCGCTTTAAGATATGGCGATATTTATAAGCTTGGAAATGCAAAGGTGGAAGATCTGCTTTCTATTGACGAAATAGGCAAAGTTATAGCGGAAGAGACCAGAGCTTTTTTTGACAACCCGGACAATATGGCCTTGATCAAAAAGCTGCAGATGCTAGGACTTAACACCAGTGAAGAAACGACAGCTGCAAGCGCCACGGCACTTAAAGGCAAGAAATTCGTGCTCACAGGTACTTTACCTACACTTAAAAGGGATGAAGCCAAAGCTCTAATAGAAAAAAATGGTGGCGCGGTGATCGGATCGGTCAGCAAGAATACCGATTATGTCTTGGCAGGCGAGGCCGCAGGCAGCAAGATGGATAAGGCGAGAAGCCTGGGAGTGAAGATCATCGACGAAGATGCCTTCAAGGCCATGCTGCAATAATCATTGTAATGCATATCTGTATGAAATATAATATAGTGTAAATTCTAAAGGGAAAAATTCGAAACTGAAGAGGTGATTGTTACATGAAGTTGACCAAGGAAGATGTTATGTACGTGGCAGATCTTGCACGACTCGAATTCAATGAAGAGGAAATCGAAAAATATGTGCACCAGCTAGGGGATATATTAAATTACGAGGAACAGCTAAATGAATTGGACACTACAGGGGTAGAGCCCACTGCCCATGTGCTGCCAATCAAGAATGTCTTGAGAGAAGACGTTCCTGTTCCTTCTTTGGACCGTGAAAAGGCGTTGATGAACGCTCCAGAGAAGGACAAGGGGTGCTTTAAAGTGCCTAAGGTAATAGAATAGGAGGTAATGACAGATGGACAAGATAAGCACCATACATCAGATAAATGATTTGCTTGAAAATTCAGAGATTACATATGAGGAAATAACGACCAAGTATTTGGATAGGATCGAAGCCGTAGAAGGTGAGGTGGACAGCTTTATTAAGGTCATGAAGGAGGAGGCGCTGGAAAGCGCAAGGCAGGCTGATGCTCAAGGAGATAAGCCCCATTCGCCACTTTTCGGTATACCTTATGGACTAAAGGACAATATCTGTAGCGAAGGCGTGGAAACAACATGTGCTTCTAAAATTCTAAAAGGTTTTATTCCTCCCTACGATGCAACTGTAAGTGAAAAGCTTAAGAAAGCAGGAGCGATAGTTTTAGGAAAGACCAACATGGATGAATTTGCCATGGGATCCTCAAATGAAAACTCATCTATCAAAAAGACCTACAATCCATGGGACAAGACCAGAGTGCCGGGAGGTTCAAGCGGTGGATCCGCAGCTTGCGTGGCAGCGGATGAAGTAGTGTTTTCATTGGGTTCAGATACAGGAGGATCCATAAGACAACCTGCCTCTTTTTGTGGCGTGGTGGGCCTAAAACCGACATATGGCCTGGTTTCCAGATATGGATTGGTAGCATTTGCATCCTCCTTAGATCAAATAGGGCCAATCACCAAGGATGTTACAGACAGCGCCATAGTCCTAAACTATATAGCAGGACACGATGAAAAGGACTCAACATCTGTAAAAAAAGAAACAGAGGATTATACTACATATCTAGATCCCAAGATCAAAGGGATGAAGATAGGAATTGTAAAGGAATATTTTGGTGAAGGGTTAAACCCAAAAGTAAGGGAAAGATTAATGGAGGCGATAGAGGTTTACAAAAATCTCGGCGCTGAATTTGTAGATGTTTCCCTTCCGAATTCAAAATATGCACTATCGGCTTACTATATAATATCTTCCGCGGAAGCAAGCTCCAATCTGGCAAGATATGACGGAATAAGATACGGATACAGGGCTGAAGAATTTGACGATTTGCTGGATCTTTATAAAAAGACCAGGAGTCAAGGCTTTGGCGACGAGGTAAAAAGAAGAATAATGCTTGGAACCTATGCCTTAAGCTCAGGATATTATGATGCTTATTACAAAAAAGCGCTACAGGTGAGGACTCTGATTAAAGAGGATTTTGACAATGCATTTAAATCCTGTGATGTGCTTCTTTCTCCTACATGTCCGACGACGGCTTTTAAAATAGGTGAAAAAAGCGAAGACCCTCTTGAGATGTACTTATCAGACATCTACACGGTGCCTGTAAACATAGCCGGGATTCCTGCGATTAGCGTACCTTGCGGTTTTGACGATGAGGGCTTGCCTGTCGGCATGCAGCTTACCGGAAGAGCCTTTGGAGAAAAAGACATCTTGAAGGCGGCATACGCTTTTGAGCAGGCGACGGATTTTCATCATAAAAGAGCGGAGCTATAGGAGGGTATGAAATGGATTATGAAATAGTTATAGGACTTGAGATACATTCGGAGCTAGACACTAAGACCAAGATATTCTGCGGATGCAGCACGGTTTTTGGCGCTGAAGAAAACACCCAGACATGTCCAGTTTGCTTGGGACTGCCGGGAGTTCTTCCCGTATTAAATAAAAAGGTCGTCGAATATGCTGTTAAAGCGGGAATAGCAACAGGCTGTAAAATTGCGGGATACAGCAAAATGGATAGAAAAAATTACTTCTATCCCGACCTTCCCAAGGCTTATCAGATTTCACAGTTTGATTTGCCTATTTGTGAAGATGGCAGCATCGAGATTGACTTGGGGGAGTACAAAAAAACCATAGGCATTACAAGAATCCACATAGAAGAGGACGCAGGAAAGCTGATCCACGACGCAGGCTCTGGAACACTGGCCGACAATAACAGATGCGGGGTACCGCTTATCGAAATCGTAACCGAACCGGATATGAGAAGTGCCCAGGAAGCAAGGGTTTTTGCAGAGAAGATAAAATCCATATTGGAGTATACCGAGGTTTCAGATTGCAAGATGCAGGAAGGCTCTCTTCGTTTTGATGTTAACTTGTCAGTAATGAAAAAAGGCGCAAAGGAATTTGGGACGAGAACTGAGATGAAAAATCTAAACTCTTTCAGAGCCTTGGAAAGGGCTGTTGAATATGAGTCGAAAAGACAGATATTCGAGATTGAGAGAGGAAATAGAATAATTCAGGAAACCAGGAAATGGGATGACGACAAGGCCGAGAGTTTTTCTCTTAGAAGCAAAGAGGAAGCCCACGATTACAGGTATTTCCCGGATCCGGATCTGGTTCCGGTAGTTCTGACGGAGGAGTATATCGACAATATCAGAAGGCATCTGCCAAAGCTTCCCTGGTTGAGAAAAGCGGAATACATGGAGAGATGGCAGCTGTCGGAATACGATGCGAATGTGCTTACTACGTCCAAAGATGTCGCTAATTTCTTCGAAAAGACAGTAGAGGTCTGCAATGACGCAAAATCTGCGGCGAACTGGTTGATGGGAGACATATCTGCTGCCATGAATGAAAAAGGCTTAGGGATAAAGGAAATTGGTTTCACGCCGGAAAATCTAGGTGAGCTGATAAACCTGATCAACAAGAATACTATAAGCGGCAGCATCGCCAAAAAAGTTCTAAAGGAAATGTTCGAAACCGGCAAGGAACCCATGAAAATAGTCGAAGAGAAAAACCTTGGACAAATGAACGATGTATCAGAGCTTAAGAACATGGTGCTTGAAGTCATGAAGGCAAACCCCCAATCTGTGGAAGACCTTAAAGGCGGCAAGGAAAAAGCAATAGGATTTTTGGTAGGACAGATAATGAAGCAAACGAAAGGCAAGGCAAATCCCGGAATGGTAAACCAGCTGATCAAGGAGAGCCTGGACCAATTTTAACATAAAGATAAAAGAAGTTTTCGCAGCGTCGGAGACCTCTTTTTTTTTAGCTGATATTGACAAGCCTATGTTTGGAAAAATCAAATGTGTTATAATAATGATAGTTTAGGCATTGGAGTGATGAATATGGAGATAGGTAAGATATCCAACGAACTTTTGGAACAGATTGTTTTTTCAAAGATAAAATACAGGCACCCTGACGTGCTGGTTGGTTCAGGACTGGCTGAGGATTGCAGCCTGGTAAGTTTTAAAGACGAAATTTGCGTAGTTTCCACAGATCCCATAACGGCAACTGCCAATAATATTGGCAAGCTTGCAGTGCTTGTTTCAGGAAATGACGTTGCAACCAAGGGCATAAAGCCCTTTGCGATAATGGTGACGCTGTTAATACCACCCGATGCGGAAATCGACGAAGTAAAAGGGGTAATAGAAGAGATTATTGAGGTGTCCAACGATATGGAAGTTGAGCTCATAGGCGGACATACTGAGGTTACAGATGCGGTCAACAGGATAGTAGTAAGCGCCACCAGTCTGGGTAAAGGAAGTCTGGAACAGGTGGTATACGGAAAAGAGGTCTTGCCTGGAGACAAGATCATCATGACAAAATATGCTGCTTGCGAGGGGACGGTGATCTTATACGACGATTTCAGGGAGGATCTTGAAGGGCTGCTGACGGATGAGGACAGGGCCGAGATTGAACTGCTAAGGGGTTCCCTAAGCGTTTGTGACGAGGGTGTCATAGCGGGCGATAGAGGGGCCAAGTATATGCATGATGTTACTGAAGGTGGAGTCCTGGGAGCGGTTTGGGAAACGGCAAAAAAATTTGGTTTGGGAGCAGTTTTGCACAAAGATGAGGTTCCGATTCTTGAATCTACTCAAAAGATAGCAGATCGCTTCGATATAGATCCCCTTAAGTTGATCAGTAGCGGCGTTATGCTCATCGTGGCGGATAATAAAGAAGCCGGTAATATTTTAAAAGGGCTTGAAAATAAAAATATAAACTGCAGAATTATAGGTGAATTCACCAAAGGGGAGTGCAGGCTCCTGTCAAAGACAGGTTCGGAAGAAATCGATCCTCCCCAAAGTGATGATTTATATAAAGCATACAGTTAGGAGATTTCAAATGTCGAGAATTGATGGAAGAACAAATGAAGAATTGAGGCAGATTAAGGTTACCAACGACTTTACTATATATGCAGACGGATCCGTACTGATAGAGGCAGGAAACACGAAGGTCATCTGTACGGCGATGGTGGAGGAAAAGGTGCCGATATTTTTAAGAGGAGAAAACAAGGGCTGGGTCACTGCGGAATATAACATGATACCTAGCTCTACCATGATTAGAAAGACCAGAGAGATGAGCCGAGGCAAGGCTGACGGCAGAAATGTGGAGATACAAAGACTTATAGGTAGGACGCTAAGATCTATAGTTGATTTGGAGAAACTAGGAGAAAGAACCCTTTGGATAGACTGTGATGTCATACAGGCAGACGGTGGGACGAGAACTGCATCCATAACCGGCGCTTATATCGCCCTTATTCACGCACTTGAAAAACTTAAAGCAAAGGGTCTTATTAAGGATATGCCGGTGAAGACATCTGTTGCGGCTGTTAGTGTGGGAATAGTCGGGGGAGTAGCTATGCTTGACTTGTGTTATGAAGAGGATTCAAAGGCTGAGGTCGATATGAATATCATTATGACCGGTAACGGCGAAATAATTGAAATACAAGGAACTGGGGAAGAGAGACCTTTTACCAAGGATGAGTTTGCCAGGCTTATGGAATTGGCTGAGATTGGAATCGAAAAATTGAGCGAAATACAGAAGGAAAATGTATAAAAAGTTATGGAGGAATCATGAAAATAGTTTTAGCTACAGGAAATGCGCACAAGAAAATTGAGATAGAGGATATCTTAAAAAACAGGAACGTAGAGATATCAACAATGAAGGATGAAGGTATATTTGTTGATATCGTAGAAGATGGACTTACATTTGAAGAAAACGCACTTATAAAAGCAAGAGCCGTAAAAGCTAATACTGAGCATGCTGTCATGGCAGACGATTCAGGGCTGGAAGTTGAATACTTGAATAACGCTCCCGGGGTTAGATCGGCCAGATTTGCAGGTGAAGATGCTACTGACAGTGAAAACAACGAGAAGCTTTTGAAACTCCTTAAAAACGTACCTGAGGAAGATAGGAAAGCAAGGTTCGTGTGTGTTGTGGCTTTAATAGATGAAGGCGGCAGAGAATACATTTTCAGAGGCGAATGTGAAGGGATTATAGCAAACGAGCTTGCAGGTGAAGGTGGATTTGGATATGACCCTCTGTTTTTTGTCGAAAGTGCAGAAAAGACATATGCACAGCTAACATCAGAGGAAAAAAACAAGATAAGCCACAGAGCAATGGCATTAAAAGAGGCGGGGGAATTAATGAACCGACTCTTGGGAGGTCAAAGATGAAGGTGTTGATATTTAGCGACACTCACGGAAACAATGATAGGATGATGGACATCGCATCTAAAAACCCGGATGCTGGACTTATATTGCATCTGGGGGATAACGTGAGGGATGCCATGAAGCTTAATGAAGACACGCTTGTCAAGGTTTTGTGGGTTAAGGGAAATACGGACCATATAAAAGAAAAGGAAGACTTGATTTTAGATGTGGAAGGATATAAGATATTCTTAACTCATGGGCATTTGTACGGAGTAAAATCAGGGCTTCAAAATCTTTATTACAAGAGCAAGGAGGAAGGCGCGGACATCGCTCTGTTCGGGCATTCCCACATTGCTGTCAACGAGGAAATCGGGGGCATCGTATTTTTAAATCCAGGAAGCATAGGAGACAAAAGGTCACAAAAGTACTATAGCTACGGCGTATTGGAGCTTAAGGACGGGGTCATGGACACTAGGATCGTGTATGTGAAATAGGCTGGAAAAATAAAATGAAAAAAATGATATTTTCTATTGACTTGAATTAATTTGTGCTGTATACTAATGCTTGTCCCTGAGAAACGGGTAAAAGAATTTCAAAATAAGCTTGACATTAACAGCCAAGCGATATAAAATATCTTTTGTTTGCGGGTGTAGCTCAGTGGTAGAGCCCTGGCCTTCCAAGCCAGTCGCGAGGGTTCGATTCCCTTCACCCGCTCCATTTATCAGTTTAATCATGCGCCTGTAGCTCAGTAGGATAGAGCAACGGCCTTCTAAGCCGTGTGCCCGGGGTTCGAATCCCTGCAGGCGCGCCATTTAGATGCGGTGGGTATAGCTCAGCTGGCAGAGCGCCAGATTGTGGTTCTGGATGTCGTGGGTTCAAGTCCCATTATCCACCCCATTATATAAAAATAAACTGTTGGGGTATAGCCAAGTCGGTAAGGCACCAGACTTTGACTCTGGCATGCGTAGGTTCGAGTCCTGCTACCCCAGCCAACAAGACCCATTAGCTCAGTCGGTAGAGCACCTGACTTTTAATCAGGGTGTCCCGCGTTCGAGTCGCGGATGGGTCACCATTAACAATTGAATGCGGATGTGGCGGAACTGGCAGACGCACTAGACTTAGGATCTAGCGCCTTACGGTGTGCAGGTTCGACTCCTGTCATCCGCACCAGAGATTATGACCCTTGAGAGATCAAGGGTTTTATTTTGCGCGAAAAGCTGAAAATCTGCAACAGCATAAAAACGACCGGTACGAAAGCTTGCTTTTGGTGCCGGTTGTTTTTGTGCTGTTATAGGGCGAAGCCCGTGAACTCAGACAGCAGAGCTGTCTGAGATGCATGTTAGTTATAAGTTGTAAGATATAAGTTGTAAGTGTGCATGTAATCTTTTGGGGCAAAGACAAATGCCTGAATCCGTCATTTCGAATGCAATGAGAAATCTCAGGTAATTCTTAAAGTTGCAATGGCATTTGACCCACGTAATGGCTTGCTCAGCAGAGCTGTCTGAGATGCATGTTAGTTATAAGTTGTAAGATATAAGTTGTAAGTGTGCATGTAATCTTTTGGGGCAAAGACAAATGCCTGAATCCGTCATTTCGAATGCAATGAGAAATCTCAGGTAATTCTT
>Ga0334893_1000937_pt1 | contig 32447 bp, 21 predicted proteins | sample GraSluR3_MG_5_FD_207218 | JGI IMG/M metagenome (GOLD analysis project Ga0334893, IMG submission 207218) | Sludge microbial communities from methane-producing bioreactor in Wageningen University, Netherlands - Granular Sludge_09_05-R3 | ecosystem: Engineered > Bioreactor > Anaerobic >...
AATATATTCAGGTCTTCATTATTCATGCCTGCACTAACTTCAGTAATAGTAGGAGGTATGTTTTTCAGATTTGCATTTGGCACTCAGCCAACTGCCTTATTTAATCATATTATCGGCTGGTTTGGATTAGAGCCAGTAGTCTGGTTACAGGGAAAATGGACCGGTATGCTGGCAATGGTGATTTTATGTGTGTGGAGGTGGACTGGTGTCAATATAGTATACTTTTTAGCTGGACTTCAGGGGATTCCCAATGAATTATATGAATCAGCAGATATTGATGGGGCAAATGGGTTACAAAAATTTTTTCATATTACTGTGCCATCTTTAAAGCCGGTGATTATTTTTGTTACTACCATAAGTGTATTCGGGGGCTTTTCCATGTTTGCAGAAAGTTTTGCTTATTGGACCTCCAGGTCACCTGGAGATATTGGTTTAACACTGGTGGCCTACATCTATCAAACCGGATTTAATTATAATAATTTTGGTTTTGCAGCAGCTATCGGTATTACCTTGCTGGTAATTATTATGACAGTAAATCTTATCCAATTAAAAATATTTGGATTTTTTAAAGAGGATTAGCATGATGAAAAATAAATATATTATAAGCAAAAAAAGGGGGATGTACATATCGTTTACAGTGTTGACGGTTATTTGTGTGCTTTATCTGGCTCCGTTTTTTTTCATGCTGATTACTTCATTTAAGCCCGGCCAGGATATGCTTCGCAATGGACTTACTTTAAAAATGGATTTTGATATCATGACTTTAAACAATTACAGAATATTATTTTCCGAGGACAGTAGATATATAAGCTGGTTTAAAAATAGTTTAATTATCACAGCTATTTATACAGCATTCTCAGTATTCTTTTCATCACTGGTTGGTTACGGGCTTGCGGTTTATAGGTTTAGAGGTAGGAGACTCCTCTTCCTGCTGGTATTACTGGTAATGATGGTTCCCCTTGAAATATTACTTCTTCCGTTATATAGACTGATGATTGAAATTCGACTAATGAATACCTACCTGGGAGTTGTCTTGCCGTTTGCAGTCTCTCCATTCGCAATATTCTTTTTCAGACAGTATGTAGCGGGAATTCCAAAAGATTTAATAGAGGCGGCCCGGGTTGATGGTTGTGGTGAATTCAGGATATTTTTTAAGATAGTTGCTCCCTTGATGAAACCAGCCTTTGGTGCAATGACTATACTTATGGCCTTAACAAGCTGGAATACTTTTGTATGGCCTTTGGTAGTATTAAGATCATCTGATAAATTAACTTTGCCGATTGGTCTTATGTCCCTTCTTACTCCTTATGGGAATGCTTATGACATGATTATGCCTGGTGCGGTTATTTCGGTAATCCCGGTCGCCCTTCTATTTTTTATGAACCAAAAAGCATTTATTGAAGGATTAACAGCTGGGGGAGTAAAACAGTAATGATAGGACACACCATCTTTGGCAACAGGATAAATGATAATAATTATAAGATAAAAGGAAATTTTCTTTATGTTTAAAGTTTTATCAAGTATAAAAGTATTTATTTTTATAATAATGTCAATCATTTTAGTGCTGTTTGCATTCACCGAATTTCTATATTGCGCACAATTAAATACAACAGAATATCAGAAAGGAGAGAATTTTGTTTTGAAAAAGATTGAATATAAAAACCCAATAATCGAACAGCGTGCTGATCCATGGGTTTATAAACATTCAGATGGTTACTATTATTTTACAGCATCTGTTCCGGAATATGACCGTATAGAGATTAGAAGGGCAAATACAATACAGGGACTTGGTTCAGTAGATGGAGCAACAGTCTGGAAAAAGCATGATTCTGGAGAGATGTCAGCCCATATCTGGGCCCCGGAAATTCATTACATTGAAGGAAAGTGGTATATATATTTTGCTGCCGGGGGACTTGGTGGAAATATATGGGGAATTCGGCCATATGTATTGGAGTGCACTGCTGAAAACCCATTGACTGGCAATTGGCAGGAAAAGGGTATGATGAAAAAATCAGCAGAAGACGACTTTTCTTTTTCCAATTTTTCCTTAGATGGGACTACCTTTATACATAATGGGGTCAGATACTTTTTATGGGCTCAAAAAACACACGAGTTATATAATCCCTCCAATTTATATATTGCAGAAATGGAAAATCCATGGACTATTAAAGGCAAACCTGTAATGATTGCTACTCCTGAATATAGCTGGGAGAAAAGAGGGTTTTGGGTTAATGAAGGGCCAGCCGTGATTAAGAGAAACAATAAAATATTTATCAGTTTTTCGGCAAGCGCGACCGATTCTAACTATTGCATGGGGCTTTTGAGTGCGTCTGACACTGCTAATTTGCTGGCTCCAAATTCGTGGAACAAGTCTCCTGAACCAGTCTTTAAAACTAATGAAGAAAACGAGCAATATGGCCCGGGTCATAATAGCTTTACTGTTTCAGAAGATAATAGTAAAGATGTGCTAGTATATCATGCCAGAAACTACCAGTATATAGTCGGCGATCCTCTTTATGACCCAAACCGGCACACTCGTGCCCAGGTATTTGATTGGAATGAAGATGGGACTCCAAATTTTGGAACACTGGTTCCTGATTACCAATAGGAGGTGTGTATAGTTTGCTAATGAAAAATGCTAATTGTATAATTGACAAAAAATATAGGATTGCAGAGGTTGATAATCGAATATATGGGTCTTTTATTGAGCATTTGGGACGGGCAATTTATGGTGGTATCTATGAACCCGGTCATCCCGGGGCTGATAAACATGGGTTTCGCAAAGATGTAATTGAAATGGTAAAAGAATTAAAAGTGCCTATTATAAGATATCCAGGCGGGAATTTTGTTTCAGGGTACAACTGGGAGGATGGCATTGGTCCTAAGAGTGAAAGAAAAAGCAGATTAGAGCTTGCCTGGAGAGTTATAGAGCCGAATCAAGTAGGAATTAATGAGTTTGTAGAATGGTCAAAGAGTGTTAACTCAGAAATAATGCTGGCAGTTAATCTGGGAACAAGAGGGGTTGATGAAGCCAGAAATTTAATTGAGTACTGTAATCACCCGGGTGGAACTTATTATAGTGATTTAAGAATTAAAGACGGTTACCGCAAGCCTCATAAAATAAAAACCTGGTGTTTGGGTAATGAAATGGACGGTCCCTGGCAAATTGGTCACAAAACTGCTGAAGAGTATGGCCGATTGGCTTGTGAAACTGCCAGGGTAATAAAAATGGTTGACCCGACTACTGAATTAGTTATATGTGGGAGTTCACATAGATTAATGGACACTTATCCAGATTGGGAATCTACTGTACTGGATAATGCTTATGAACTGATAGATTATATTTCACTACACAGCTACTATGGAAATCCAGAAAATGATACTCCTAACTATTTAGCAAAATCCCTCGATATGGATGATTTTATCAAATCGGTAATTGCTACCTGTGATTACATTAAAGCAAAAAAAAGAAGCAATAAAACTATTAACCTTTCTTTTGATGAGTGGAATGTCTGGTATCATTCCAGGGAGCAGGATAAAAAAATAACACCCTGGACTATTGCGCCTCCGCAATTAGAGGATATCTATAATATGGAAGATGCCTTACTTGTGGGAAGCTTATTGATTACTTTATTAAAAAATGCAGATAGAGTAAAGATAGCCTGCCTGGCGCAACTGGTCAATGTTATTGCTCCTATTATGACTGAAAATAAAGGAATAGCATGGCGCCAGACAATTTTTTATCCATATCTGCATACCTCTCTTTATGGCAGGGGAACAGTATTGTATCCTCTTCTGGAAACACCCAGATATGATTGCAAAGATTTTTCTGATGTGCCTGTGCTGGATACAGTTGCTGTCTTAGATAGCAAAAAAAATGAAATAACAATATTTGCAGTTAATAAAGATACCAGGGAAAACATGATTGCTAATTATAATATAAAAGGTTTTGGAAAATTCAGGATTATTGAACATATTGTATATCACCATGATGATGTAAAAATAGCAAACTCAAAAGATTACCCATTCAGAATTATACCGGAAACAAAGCACGATTCTATCATAGAAGAAGGAATTCTGAAGGCATTTTTGCCAAAACTATCATGGAATGTAATCAGGATTTCAATTGAAGGATAATTTTAATTAACAAATAATTTGTTTATGCTATGGGTAATTTTAGCGGAAGGAGGTGAAGAAGCTTTCCCGACAGAATAATTTGTTAATCAAGAATATAGACATTGTTCTATACAAAAATATTTTACTAAAAAAGGAGAGAAAAATGATAAAAAAAGTTAAAATTTTAGTATTATTAGTGTTGGTTTGTGTGGTTTTCTTGAATTTACCAGTAATGGCACAACAAAACGAGGAGCCTATTGTAATATACTTTTTCCCAGGTGGCTCCCCGGGAGGTACTTTTGCCACTGTAGTTTATAATGGTGCCAGGGCTGCAGAAGAGATTTTAGGTGACAGGGTTGAAGTAAGATACCTGTGGTCTGAGTGGAGTCCGGAAAAAATGGTTGACCAGCTACAGCAGGCAGTAGCGGCTGACCCTGACGGGATAGCAATAATGGGCCATCCAGGTGATGAAGCCTATAGACCTTTTGTAGAAGAGGCACAGGAGAGAGGGATTATAGTAACCAGTCAGAATACAACTTTGCCTGAACTGGAAAGAGCCTACGCTGCAAATGGATTTGGTTATGTAGGCCAGGAACTTTATGAATCCGGTTATACCCTTGGCACTGGTGCTATCACTAGAGCAGGATTGGAAGAAGGAGACAAGGCGCTTGTCTGGGGTCTTTTATCACAACCCACCAGGGGCTTAAGAACCAAGGGCGTAATTGATGCCTTCGAAGAGATTGGCATGGAAGTTGATTATCTGGAAATATCAGCTGAGGTAGACAAGGACGCAGCCAATGGTATTCCTGTTATAGCAGGATATCTACAGGCAAATCCGGATTGTAAGGTTGTTGTAACTGACCATGGTAATTTGACCTCTGCCCAACGGACCTATTTTGAAACTGCCGGATTTGGTCCTGATGAGATTTTTGGTGCCGGTTTTGATATGTCAGCACCGGTTGTGGAAAGCATTAAATCCGGGTATACTGACCTGGTTTTAGATCAGCAACCATTTTTACAGGGATTTTTGCCAATTTTCCAGATTTATTTAACTAAAATGTATGGCTTCTCAGGATTGCATATTGATACTGGTGGTGGTTTAATCAGCCAGGATAATATTGACATAGTAGCACCATTAGCCGAGCAGGGAATAAGATAAGACTATACATCAAAATAAAAATTGAGTATCTAAAGACTTGCAGGGATGTTTGTAAAACATCCCTGCAAGCTCAAACAGATTTGCAGTTCACAGCAGCAAAAGGAGAGTGTTATTTATGGACAACTTGGTTGAAATGAAAAAGATACATAAAGCATATGATGGAGTTGTGGCATTAAAAGGCATTGATTTCCAGATTGGCTATAACGAAGTTGTAGGTATATTAGGAGACAATGGTGCAGGTAAATCAACATTAATAAAAATTATTGCCGGAGTACATTCTTTTGATAAGGGCGAGATGTATATCAAAGGCAAAAGAATAAACCCTAAAAAGCATTCTGTTAAAACTGCCCGTAATATGGGAGTTGAAACAGTATACCAGGAGAAAGCCCTTGCAGAAAAGCAAGCACTGTGGAGAAATATTTTTATAGGTAGACAGATTACCAATACATTAGGCTTTATCAATATAAAGAAAGAACAAGAAGAGACAGATAAGATTATGCGGGATTTAATGAAATTCCGAGGAGTCGGAGTTGGCGCTGATTCAATTATCAGGACCTTATCCGGTGGCGAAAGACAGGGTGTTGCCATATCAAGGGCAATGTATTTTGAAGCTGACCCGGTAATCCTGGACGAACCGACCATGGCCCTATCATTACAGGAAGTTAAAAAGGTGTTGAATTTCATTGAGAGCATCAAGGAAAAGGGAAAATCTTGTATTTATATATCTCATAATATTGCCAATGTATACCCTGTTTCTGATCGTTTTGTAGCCATCGATAGAGGTAAAGTGGTAGGTGAGTTTGAGCGCAAAGACATATCTTTGCAGGAGCTGAGCGAGGGATTGATTAAATATACTGAAGAGGTTATTCAAAACAAACAAGAAGAAAAGGGAAAATCAAATGAATGATTTAGAAAAAAAATTTAGGGTAAAGAAGACAACTAAGTATAAATCACAAATCGCATTAATAATTATGGTTATCAGTATTTTTGGCTTGTTCATGATTACCAGCCCCGAAGTATTTCTCAAGTGGAGAATATACCAATCATTTTTATCTACTGTTCCTATTATGGGTGTAATGGCGCTTGGGCTGACTTTCGTTCTTGCTATGGGTGAAATAGACCTATCCTTTCCATCAGTAATGGGAATGTCAGGCTTCATTTTTGCCGTTACCTTTCAGGCTACCAATAATGTATTATTATCTATTATTGCAAGTCTGCTCTCCGGATTGACAGTCGGTTGTATAAACGGGGTGTTAGTTACATGCATTGGTATTCCGTCAATTGTTGCAACCCTGGGTATGCAGTTTTTAATCAGGGGTTTCAGTAATATTATCTCAGATGGATTATCCAGGACAGTTGCACTGGGTGGTACTTTTTCCTATAAAATATTTGCTGAAAGACTTGGAGTTATTCCGGTACAGTCAATCTGGTTTTTAGGAATAGCTATTTTCTTCTATTTCCTGTTATTAAGACACAAATTTGGAGAACAGGCTTTATTCATAGGGGATAATAAAGAAGCTGCCAGAATGATGGGTGTAAATGTTATTATGATGAAAATAATGGTATTCATGTTAATGGGAGCAATAGCATCTTTTGCCGGAATTCTCAGCTGTTATCGGATGAGAACCTGGTGGCCAACTATGGGTGAAGGATATTTAATGATGGTGATGGCAGCTGTTTTTGTTGGCGGTACTTCCATGTTTGGAGGAGAAGCGAATATTGAAGGGACTTTTATAGGTGCATTTATTATAGGTTCTTTGGAAGCAGGCATAGTTGCTTCAGGCCTTTCCGGTTTTTGGACCCAGTTTGTCTGTGGTGTTTTAATAATTGTATCAGTTATAATTCATACAATTTCTAAGAAAAGAAGAGGCACTTAAAGGAAAGTAGAAAATATGATAATATATATTAATTATCCAGGATTTTGGGAGGAAAGATTTAGATGATTAACATTCCTGAAGTAAAACCGGGGATAGTCGCAGTAAGTCGTGACTGTTTTCCCATGGAACTTAGCAGAAAAAGGAAAGCTGCCGTAGTAGAGGCGAGTAATAAAAAAAATATACCATTAAAAGATATGAAAGTAATTGTTGAAAACGAAAAAGATGTTTTGCTGGCTTTAGAAAAGTTGAGAGAAGAACAAGTAAATTCATTGGTAATATATCTTGGCAATTTTGGTCCTGAAGGACCAGAAACTATGCTTGCTCAAAAATTTCCAGGACCGGTAATGTTTGTTGCAGCAGCAGAAGAAAGCGGGGAAGATTTAATAAGCGGACGAGGAGATGCCTACTGTGGCATGCTGAGTGCTTCCTATAATATGGGATTGAGAGAGTTAAATCCTTACATACCTAGATATCCTGTAGGAACTGCCGAACAGGTAGCAGAAATGATTATGGATTTCCAAAATATTGCCAGGATATTGATTGGAATAAAAAGGCTAAAGATAATTAGTTTTGGCCCCAGACCTTATGATTTCCTTGCCTGTAATGCTCCCATTAAGCCATTATACGATTTAGGTGTAGAAATAATGGAAAATTCAGAACTGGATCTTTTCAGCTCTTTTAACAAACATGAAAATGATATAAGAATACCAGAAGTAATTAAAGATATGGAAAAAGAATTAGGATCAGGGAATAACTATCCAGATATGCTTCCCAGGCTAGCACAATATGAACTCACTTTACAGGATTGGATGGAGCAAAGCCTTGGGGCATCTGAATATGCGGTATTTGCCAATAAATGCTGGCCGGCTTTCCAACCACAGTTTGGTTTTGTACCTTGTTATGTTAATTCAAGATTTGCCAGCAGGGGAATACCTATATCCTGTGAGACAGATATCTATGGAGCCTTGACTGAATATATAATTACACTCGCAACTGAAAAACCACCAACATTGTTAGATATTAACAATACAGTTCCCGATGATATGTATGAAAAAAACAAGGCTCAGGCCAAAGATTACATGCAGGACGATTTATTCATGGGCTTTCATTGTGGTAATACTCCCGGTTGTTATTTGAAAAGTGCTGAATTAAAATATCAATTGATTATGCACAGGTTAAACGAACCAGACCAGGAACCAAATATTACCCGTGGCACCATTGAAGGTGGGTTAATTCCGGGAGATATTACTTTATTCAGGTTGCAGGGAACGGCTGACTGTAAACTAAAAAGTTATATAGCGCAGGGTGAAGTACTTGATATAGACCCTAAATCATTTGGCGGTATCGGAGTGTTTGCAGTTAAGGAAATGGCCAGGTTCTACCGGCATGTCCTTATTGAAAAAAGATTTCCCCATCACACAGGCATTGCATTTAAACATGCAGGTAAAATACTGTTTGAAATAATGAAAATGTTACCTGTAAAGGAAATATATTTTAATCAACCTTTAAACTTACCGTATCGGAGCGAAAATCCTTTTTCTTAAATTTTTTATTAAGATATAAAGAAGAATTGGTAGGATTGAAATTATTTATATGAATATAATTACAGATAAAAGATAAAGATATATAGAATACAAATTAATCCGGAGAAGAACAAAAATGATAGAAGACAATCACTATTTACCAAAATATTATCAGTTAAAAGAATATCTAAAGGAAATGATAAGAAGCGGGGGTATTCTTCCTAAAGAAAAATTACCTTCCGAAAGTGAACTGGTTCGACAGTTTAAAATAAGCCGACATACTGTTCGTCATGCTTTTAGTGAGCTGGAAAATGAGGGATGGATATACCGGGAACAGGGGAAAGGTACCTTTTGTGCTTATAGAGGAAGAAAAAAAGAGAAAAAAATAGCAGTTTTAACAACATATATCTCTAATTATATTTTTCCATATATTATTAGAGGAATTGAGGAAACTTTGTGTGAACTAGAGTATTCTTTCAGTATTGCCAGTACCGGTAATGATAAAAGAAAAGAAGAAGAATGCATGAAAAGGATTTTAGAGCAGGATATATCCGGATTAATTGTAGAGCCTACAAAGAGTGCAAAGCTAAATATTAATCACAAATACTTTCAGGAATTAACCAATAGAAATATCCCCTATATATTTTTACATGCTACTTATGATGATTTAGAACCTGCATATATCATTATGAATGATGAAAGAGGCGGTTTTATGGCTACCGAATACTTGTTGAAGCTAGGACATAAAGATATAGCTGGAATTTTTTTGTCTGATGATATGCAGGGTGTACAAAGGCAGGCTGGCTTTATAGCTGCTTTAAAGAAATATGGTGTTCCAGTAAATAATGAACTTATAGGTAATTATACCACTGAACAAATGTTTACTTATCCCTACCAGTTTACAAAAAAATTATTACAGAAAAAAAGTAGACCAACAGCAGTATTCTGTTATAATGACCAGATTGCAATTCAGGTAATTGAAGCTATCAGGAAAAGTAATTTAAAAATACCAAGAGATATTTCACTGGTGGGATATGATAATTCGAACCTGGCAACTGCTACCGAAATCAAGTTAACTACAATAAATCATCCAAAAGAAGAAATGGGTCAGCGTGTAGCAAGTATGATAGTGGAAATGATTGATGGGAGGTTAGTAAGCCCTTGTTTTGTATATGAGCCTGAAATAATAACCCGAAATTCTTGCCGGGCTATATAAAAAAGATGATATTTTGGAATGGGATAAAAAAGGAGAAACCAAAAATGATTATAGATTTTAATAATTATAAGGTTTGGTTTGTTACCGGGAGTCAGGACTTATATGGGAAGGAAGCTTTAAAATCAGTTGAATGTGATTCCAAAACGATTGTTAAATATTTTTCTGATTCTAAATTACCAGTTGAAATTATTTTTAAACCGGTGTTGACTAATCCAGAAAGTATTAAAGAATTGTGTTTAGAAGCAAATCTCGATCGACAATGTATTGGTTTGATTTTTTGGATGCATACCTTTTCACCAGCCAAAATGTGGATTGCAGGATTAAAATTTTTACAAAAACCCTTTACCCATTTACATACCCAATTCAATAGGGATATTCCCTGGGCAGAAATAGACATGGATTTTATGAATCTTAATCAATCTGCCCATGGAGACAGGGAATTTGGTTTTATTGTAGCCAGAATGAGGTTAAATAGGAAGGTGATAGTTGGTCACTGGCAAGATCGGGAAGTCTTACAAAAGCTGGATACCTGGATAAGGGCTGCTGCAGCCTGGCATGATTCTCAGGGAGCTAAAATAGCTCGTTTTGGTGATAATATGAGAGAGGTCGCAGTAACTGAAGGAGATAAAGTTGGAAGCCAAATAAAATTAGGTTATTCAGTTAATGGTTATGGAGTAGGAGAACTGGCAGAACACATAAAAGGTGTCGCCGGTTATTTGGTAGAAAAACTAATTAAAGAATATGAAGAAAAATATCTGGTTGAGGATGATTTGTTAGAAAATGGCAATAAAAGAAAATCATTATATGAAGCTGCTCGAATTGAACTTGGGTTAAGGAGTTTTCTGGAAGAAGGAAATTTTAAGGGTTTTACTACAAATTTCGAAGATTTGTACGGATTACCACAATTACCGGGCATTGCTGTACAGAGGCTTATGAATGACGGATATGGTTTTGGTGCAGAAGGTGACTGGAAAACTGCTGCACTGGTAAGAGCAATGAAAGTTATGGCTTTTGGTCTGAGTGGCGGAACTTCATTTATGGAGGTTTATACTTATCACTTAGAACCTGGAAATATGAAAGTAATGGGGGCACATATGCTGGAGATTTGTGAATCGATTGCCAGTAAACGTCCTATTCTGGATGTTAAACCTCTTTCAATCGGGGGAAAGGATGACCCTGTCAGGCTGGTATTTAATGCAACTCCTGGAAATGGAATTAACTCCTCAATAATTGATATGGGAAATAGATTACGGATGATAGTTAACAAAGTGGATGTTGTTAAAATTGATGAAAAGTTACCAAAGTTACCAATTGCCAGGGCAATATGGAAACCTATCCCGGATTTAAAAACAGCAGCTACAGCCTGGATACTGGCAGGAGGGGCTCACCATACTGGATTTAGCCTGGCAGTGACTGCTGAGCATATGGAAGATTTTGCAGAGATAGCAAATATAGAATTTTTACTAATTGATAAAGATATTAAAATTCATGATTTTAAGAAAGAATTGAGATGGAATGAAGCTTATTATAAATATAATTACTAAATAGTAGTTCTAAAAATAATAAAAAAAAGAAAATAAATTATAATATTGTAAAAAATTAGAAGGAGTTGGAGAATGAGTAATTATGTTATTGGACTTGATTTTGGAACTGATTCTGTACGGGCTTTAGTAGTTGAAACAGGGACCGGCAAGGAAATTAGTACTGGAGTGGCACATTATTCTCGCTGGAAGAAGGGAGAATATACAGAACCGCTGCGGAACCAATTTCGCCAGCATCCTCTTGATTATCTGGAAGCAATGGAAGAATCTATTAAAATTGCTTTGGAGCCCTGTGATGAAAATATTAAAAAGAATATAAAAGGTATAGGAATTGACACAACTGGTTCAACACCCTGTGCTATTGATGAAAGTGGTACTCCTTTGGCTCTCAGGGAAGATTTTAAAGATGAACCAGATGCCATGTTTATTCTCTGGAAAGACCACACTGCAGTGCAGGAAGCAGCAGAGATTAATGATAAAGCTAAAAATTGGGGCGGAATTGATTTTACCAAATACGAGGGAGGAGTCTATTCCTCAGAGTGGTTTTGGGCAAAGTTATTACATGTTTTACGAAAAAATGAAAAAGTAAGAAAAGCTGCCTTTTCCTGGGTTGAGCATTGTGATTGGATTACTGCTCTTTTAGCGGGGAATACAAAACCACTTGAAATTAAAAGAAGCAGGTGCGCTGCAGGCCATAAAGCAATGTGGCATGAGGACTGGGGTGGATTACCGGATGATGAGTTCTTAAATGACTTAGATCCCTTGCTGCACAGATTAAAAGAGCGCTTGTATAAAGACACTTATACCTCTGATGAAAAAGCAGGTAACTTATGTGAAAAATGGGCAAAAAAATTAGGCTTAAAAGAAGGTATTGCTATAGCCGTAGGAGCTTTTGATGCCCATATGGGGGCAGTAGGTGGTGGAGTTAAAGAAAGGACCCTGGTTAAAATAATGGGAACATCAACCTGTGATATCCTGGTAGTGTCAAAAGATATGATTAACAATAAATTAATAAAGGGAATCTGCGGGCAGGTAGACGGTTCGGTAATTCCGGGTTTAATAGGATTAGAAGCTGGACAATCAGCTTTTGGTGATGTTTATGCCTGGTTTAAAGATTTATTATCATGGCCTTTAGAAGCAATTCTGCCTGAAGTCAATAATTTAAACAAAAATAAAGATATTAGGATTAAAGAAGAAATTGAGAGTAAGATCCTTATTAAATTAAGAGAGGAAGCTGAAAAATTAGACCCGGATAATACCACTCTTTTAGCTTTGGACTGGTTAAATGGAAGGCGTTCCCCGTTTGCCGACCAAACTTTAACCGGCGCAATTTTAGGGTTAAGCCTGGGCACGAATGCACCATTAATTTTTAAGGCTTTGGTAGAAGCTACTGCCTTTGGTTCGCGGGCGATTAATGAGCAATTCCTAAAGGAAGGTTTAGACATTGATGAAATAATCGCAATGGGAGGAATACCAAAAAAGGATAGATTTGTTATGCAGGTCACAACCGATATTTTAAATAAACCTGTTAAAGTGGCTGCTTCTGATGAAACCTGCGCACTTGGAGCGTCTATGTTCGCAGCCGTTGCCGCAGGTATATATAAAGATATTACCGATGCACAAAAAGCAATGTTGTCCGGTTTCTCTAAAACTTATTATCCAAAAAAGTCCAATGTAGATAAATATAATGAACTTTACAATCTTTATATATCCCTGGGAAAAGATTTGGAGAAATATTTAAGAAAATTGTGAGGACAAAAAAATGCTGGAGCAACTAAAAGAAGAAGTTCTAAATGCTAACTTAGAGTTAGTAAAAAAAGACCTGGTTATCTATACCTGGGGTAATGTCAGTGGTATAAGTCGTCCAGATGACCTGGTTATTATTAAACCAAGTGGGGTAACATATGAAGAATTGACTGCTGATAAAATGGTTGTTGTTGATATAAAAGGAAATATTATAGAAGGTAAATTAAACCCATCCTCTGATACAGCAACACACCTGGAATTATATAAAAGTTTTAAAGATATTGGCGGTATAGTACATACTCATTCAACCTATGCCTCAAGCTGGGCGCAGGCATGTTTGGATATACCCTGCTATGGAACTACCCATGCTGATTATTTTTACCAGGAGATACCATGCACCAGGATTATGACAATTGATGAAGTCAAAAATAAATACGAAGAAAATACCGGAAAGGTCATTGTAGAAAGATTTAGAAACAAAGATTACAATTGCTGCCCGGCTGTATTAGTAGCCGGGCATGGACCATTTACCTGGGGGAAAAATCCCGAAGAAGCTGTAAGCAATAGTGTAGTGCTGGAAGAGGTGGCAAAAATAGCATTTAATACCATGCTCCTAAACCCACTTAATAATGGTTGTCCCTATTATCTCCTTGATAAGCACTTTTTTAGAAAACACGGTAAAAACGCATATTATGGACAAAAAAATAAAAAATGACAATACAGAAAGATAGACCAGGAAAAAATAATTCATAATGCTGCTCTTTGTTCTTCTAATAAAAAAGAAAACAGGTATCTTCTTCAAAACAACATATTGACAGAAATTATTGTAAAATGTATATTAATTTCAGTGTGATAATTGTACTATAAGCATATTATAAGTAAAAAGGTAAGTTATACTTAATAATCAAGCAATTTGTTATAAAAATTCTTTCATTATTTAAAAATAATAATAGGCAAATAAATCTATAGAACATTTATGGCATTTTAAGTATAAAACATATAAAATACCAAGAAAATAACAATTATAACAATTTTCAGATAATTATATAATTTTTTAAAGTGGCCTGGAGTGCATTTATAAAATAAAATAAAGATAAATATTTTTGTTAAAATTACACAGCAAAGAGCGCAAACTTTAAAGGGATAAAAATAAATATATAAAAAGGGATATGTGTAGCATGGATTACGAACAAGAAATAAGAATGTTTAAGACAATGAGTAGAATTCGTACATTAGAAGATATACTTGAAAAATTATTTAGAGAAGGTAGACTAAACGGCCACCTTCATACCTATCATGGACAAGAAGCCATAGCAACAGGAGTAATGGAGGCTCTTTCTGAAAAAGATATTATCTTTTCCAATCACAGAAATCATGGTCATTTTTTAGCACGTGGTACCTCACCCATAAGTATAATTTCTGAATGCTATGGAAAAGTTACTGGTACCAACAAGGGCCGAAGCGGAAGTATGTATCTTTCGGATAAAAAAAGAGGAATGGCGGTTGCCAGTGGAGTAGTTGGTGGAAATATCTGTGTGGCTACCGGCTCAGCTTTGGCAAGCCAGATTAAGGAGGACAAGGCAGTTACAGTAAGTTTTTTTGGAGACGGGGCAACTAATATTGGCTTTTTCCATGAATCATTAAATATGGCGGCCATATGGAACTTACCAATAATTTATATTTGTGAAAACAACCATTATGGGGCTGCTACCAAAAAGGAAGAACATCAAAAGATAAAAAGAATTTCTGAACGTGCTGCTGCTTATGGTATGCCCGGGTTTACTATTGATGGAACTGATGTAATCAAGGTTTACAAAAAAACAAAACAGGCAGTAGAGAAAGCTCGAAATGGATGGGGACCTGTCCTGATTGAATTTTTAGTGTATCGTTTAAGAGGACATTCTGCAGGAGATCTTGGCGTCTACAGGCCTGAAGGAGAGCAGGATGAATGGAAGGAACTTCATGACCCAATAAAAAAATATAAAAAAGAGCTTATTGAAAAGAAAATAATAAATTTGAAAGAAATAAAAAAAATAGAAGTAGAAGCACAGAAAGAAATCAATAAAGCAGTAAATTTTGCTCTAAATAGTGATTTTCCGACAGCTGATACAGTTTCTGAATATGTCTACCAGGAGGAAAAGGCTAATGAGTAAATGTACCTACCTGGAAGCTCTAAAAAAAGCTTTGTATGAAGAAATGTATAGAGATGAAAATGTAATAGCTTACGGTGAAGATATAACAAGATATGGGTTTGGAGTGAATAAAGGACTGGTAGACAAGTTTGGCAAGGAACGGATAAGGAACACTCCTATATCAGAAGGTGCAATTATAGGTACAGCTGTAGGTGCGGCAATGAGAGGTATGAGACCGGTAGTAGAAATAATGTTTGCTGATTTTATTATGGTTGGAATGGATCAAATATTAAACCAGGCAGCCAAGATAAGCTATCTATCAAACGGTGAATGGTCAGTACCTATGGTAATAAGAACACCTGAAGGTTCACGCTGGTTTGGTGGTGGAGCCCAACATTCTCAGACAGTCCACTCAATGTTTATAAATATTCCCGGTATAAAAATAGTAACTCCTTCTGATGCTAATGATGCAAAAGGATTACTGAAAAGTGCGATTCGTGATAACAATCCGGTTTTATTTTTTGAGCATAAGCAGCTTTATTTTAAGGAATGTGAAGTTCCCGAAGAAGAGTATTTACTGCCTCTTGGCAAAGCTTCCATAAAAAGAGAAGGAAATGATATTACAGTAGTTGCTACTTCCTGGATGGTTGCCCACTGTCTGAATGTAGCCGAAGAATTAAAAAATAGAGTAGACATAGAAGTGATAGACCCGCGGACTTTAAGACCTTTAGATAAAGAAACAATTATTAATTCTGTAAAAAAAACCGGGAGGTTACTGGTAGTAGATGAGTCTCCGGTAACCGGAGGAATACATGCAGAGATAATTTCTGCAGTCACTGAAAAAGAAGATACTTTCAGATGTATCAAATGCCCCCCAAAAAGGATAGGTTCTCTGGATACCCCGATTCCTTTCAGTGAATCATTGGAAAGAGAAGTTATTCCTACTAAAGAAAAAATAAAAAAGGAAATTATGAATATTTTTTCTAAACAAACATACAAATAATAGATAATAAAAATTTGAAAGAAAATTATTTTATTTTTTTAAAATATATCAAAACAAGTTTGCCCTAATAGAGATATTAATATAGAATAGTTTTAAAATTATGAATACAGGGAAGGTTTTTAAGATGAAACTTGTTTATCAGGGAAAGACAAAAGATGTTTATGCACTGGAAGATGGAAACTATCTGTTACAGTTCAAAGATGATGTAACAGGGGAAAATGGGGTTTTTGACCCGGGCTCTAATACTGTCGGCTTGACAATGGAGGGAGCGGGCAGGGCAGGTTTGCGATTGACAAAGCTGTTTTTTGAGAAGCTCCAGGAAAGAGATATACCAACTCATTATATAGATTCTGATATTGATAATGCTACTATGACCGTAAAGCCGGCAGAAGCATTTGGGAAAGGCTTAGAGATTATTTGCCGGTACAGGGCTGTAGGAAGTTTTTTGCGTCGTTATGGTTTGTATGCAAAAGAAGGCCAGTTCCTGGATGCCCTGGTAGAAGTTACCCTGAAAGATGATGAGCGAAATGATCCCTTAATCACTGATGATGCCCTGGATATGCTGGGGATTCTCTCCAAAGAAGAATATCAGACCTTAAAGAATCTAACCAAAAATATATGTAATATTATAAAAGAAGTACTTGCTGAAAAAGGTATTGAATTATATGATATCAAGCTGGAATTTGGCAGATTGAAAGATAGCAGGCAGATAATTCTAATTGATGAGATTTCCGGCGGTAATATGAGAGCGTACAGGGATGGAGAATATGTCAAACCTCTGGAATTAGAAAGATTAATGCTGGAAGAATAAAAGAAAGCTATCAGTTTTCAGTTTACGGTTTTTAGACCAAGAGTGAAAGGATACCAATGGAATCCTGGAAATAGATGATTTGCTGAATATAAAGTTAAAATAAGTATTGGGTCGTACGGATTGCGTATTGAGTACAAATACCAACGAGTAGTAAATTATAAGCAAAAAAAATAAAATAATAGAAGGAAAGAGAAAATAACTTTTTATTCGTTAATGCTGTCATAAAGTACACAGGCAACTTGCTGTTTCCCCGGGGCTAACCTTAGTTCAGGCTCACTCTTTTTGCCAAAAGAGATAGTAAGTATATTCTCATGCCAGGACCAGCCTGTAACGGCTTTAGGAAAGGACTGGTTCCATTCATTCATAAGATTTTTTATCTCATTGTCCAGCTCATCTCCATTGCTGTTCTCATTGGAAATTGTTATTTTAATATCATGGCCACTGATTTCTATTTTTTTAATTTGCTTTAGTGGAGTATGAATATCTGGATAATCAGGATGATTTTGAGCTAGAACAATTATATGTTGTACATCCCTGCCTTCAAATCCGCATTCTGGAGTGGCATGAACACATCTGGTGTGAAAGCGGCAGCCATTGGGAAGCTCAATTGGATCAGGTATTTCTCCCCGCGGGTCAACTCTTTCGCGTTTTTTTGTAGGATCAGGGATTGGCACTGCAGACAACAACATCTGGGTATAGGGGTGACTGGGGTTGGTAATGACTGATTCTGTGTCACCGATTTCCATAATTCTTCCCAGGTATAAAATTGCTGTTCTATCACAAATATACCGAATTGTGGCCAGGTCATGTGATATATAAATAACCGAAACTCCCAATTCATCACGCAGTTTTCTCAATAAATTAAGAATACCTGCTCTAACAGAAACATCCAGCATGGAGACTGGTTCATCAGCGATTATGAACTCAGGTTCCAGGATAATTGCCCTGGCTAATGCTACTCTTTGTCTTTGCCCCCCGGAAAGTTGATGAGGGAAGCGTTCCAGGTACTGCTCTGGAGGAGTCAATTCTGAACGAATTAAGGCCATCTTTGCTTTTTCAACTCTCTCAAAGAAATCTTCCCCGATATTATGAATCGTCAGAGGTTCTATAACTGTTTGCAGAACAGTAAAGCGAGGATTAAGTGTTTCGTAGGGGTCCTGAAAAACAACCTGCAGTTTTTTTCTAAACTTCTTTAATTCTTTTTTCTTTAACTCTGCAATATTATTGCCAAGGTATAATATTTTACCGGAAGTTGAATTTTGCAGCCTTGCTATTAACTCACCAAGTGTTGATTTGCCAGAACCGCTTTCCCCGGCTAAACCCAGGATTTCATTTTTCCTGACATTAAAAGTTACTCCGTCTACAGCTTTTAATAATCTTTGTTTCCTTGAAAACAGTTTTTTAGATTTTAAGTTAAAAACCTTTTTTATTTTATCAACCTGCAGGACAGCAGGTCTTTCTTGGGTTGAGAGCAAAACTTTTCCGCCTTTTTGCCCCCAGGTAGATGGTATTTTTGCCTTTTTTCTGAATTCTTCGACTCTATCCAAATAATGGCAGGCAACTTCATGTCCGGGAGAAATTTCTTTATTAACAGGAGTTTGCCGGCACAAATCTGTAGCAAAAGGACAGCGGTCTCTAAAGTAGCATCCTGTTATATTTTCAGCTAAATTAGGAGGGGAACCTGGTATAGAAATTAAGTTTTCCTTGGCTGTTTCAATAGTAGGAAAGGCATTGATTAGTCCGAGTGTGTAGGGGTGATAGGCGTTTTTATAAATATCCCAGGTAGTGCCCTGTTCCATGATTCGGCCGGCATACATTACTGCTACCCGCTGGCAAAGTTCTGCTACTACAGAAATATCATGGGTGACCAGTATAATTGAAGAGTTTATCTTTTCTTGCAGTTCAACCAGTTTTTTTAAAATACCATCCTGTACTACAACATCAAGTGCCGTTGTTGGCTCATCAGCAATTATCAAGGGAGGGTCAAGAGCCATTGCCATGGCAATTACTACTCTTTGTTTCATTCCCCCTGATAACTGGTGAGGATAATCGTTTAATCTGCTTTTTTCCAGCCCTACTAACGAGAATAGGTGAGCAGAACGTGCCAGAGCTTCTTGTTTACTGATCTGGATGTGAGACTGAAACGCCTCTACCATCTGATCTCCAATAGTATAAACAGGGTTCAGGGCATTCATGGCACTTTGGGTGACCATGGCTACTTTATGCCAGCGAATTTTATTAAGCTCCCCTTCAGATAATTGCACTAAATCCTGGTTTTGAAAATAAATATTGCCATCAACAATTCCACCATTAGAGGGGAGAATTCTATTAATAGATTTTGCAGTAGTGGTTTTTCCGCAGCCGCTTTCGCCAACCAATCCCATGTTTTCTCCGGCTTTTAGTTTAAACGATACACCATCTACTGCCTTTATTATTTTATTGTTCATCCGGTAATAAGTCTTTAGATTTTTGATATCCAGGAGCAATATCTCTACCTCCTCTTAAGCGTGGATTTGTTAAGACTTCTAAAGCCCTTGAAATTAAAAAAACCGAAACTACAGTTATACAGATAAATAACCCCGGGGGAATGACCCACCACCAGGCTGTACGCCATGCTCCGGACAACCGTGCAGCATGCAGAATCGTACCCCAGCTATAAATTTGTGGTGGTCCTAATCCTAAAAAACTAAGAGTTGCCTCAGCGGTAATTGCATACCCCATGGCAACTGCCAATTCCAGAAAAGCTAATGGTAAAATATTGGGAGTTATATGTACCAGCATTATTCTAGCATCACTGGCGCCTGCTACTCTTGCTGCTTTTACAAATGGGCGTTCAACAATAGATAATACCTGTGAACGGATAATACGGGCATTGGTTCTCCAGGTCAATAAGCCAATAGCCAGTATAATAATCCAGATGCTTGGCTGGAATATTAATACCAGTATAATCGCAAAAGGTTCTAAGGGTAGTCCATACATAATGTCAACAATTCTCATCAATAGATTATCCAGCACACCCCGGTAATAACCTGCAATTAATCCTATAGTAACACCAAGTATATTAACAACCAGGGCAGCAAGTATGCCTACCATTAGAGCTGTTCTTGAGCCATATATTACCTGACTCCAGATATCCCGTCCTAAATGAGTTGTACCGAATAAATGCTCACCGGATGGTTTAGCCAGCTCATTTATATATGGCTCCACACCATATATAAAACCCTGTTCACCAGTAAAAGTGATACCACGAAAATCCCTTCTGGTAACACGTGGTACAGTCTCCCAATCTGTTCCGTCAAAACCGAGAACCGTTCCCCTCAGGCCTACTGCATAAGCTTCCTGCTGGGAAACATGAGTAACCCCTTTTAATGTCCTTGATTCTGAATTGGGCATTATCCTCCAGTTATCACCGTCATAGCCAATTATAGTTGAGCGTTCTCCCACAGCAAAGGCCTGTTCAGGTTTGTAATAGGAAACAGAAAACAAGTCTCTGAAAGTAGCATCAGTAAAAGATTGAAAAGAGGGGGGTTGAAATTCTCCATCTCGATAATGCAGAATTGTACCCCTGTCTCCGACAACAATGCCGTCATTTTGATGAAGGAAACTCAAAGAACGTAAATGCCTGTTTACGCCGGTGTCTATTTCTTCCCAGGCAGCACCGTTCCAGCTGAGGAAAAGGCCATCATTTCCTACTGCATAAGCTAAATCACTGCTTATGATGGCAATATCATTAATATTAACCTGTTTTGGTATTTCCTGTTTATGCCAGTTAAGCTCATTTTTTCTTAAATAGAGAGTTCCATCCTCTCCGGCAACTATTTCTAATCCATCATGTGTTGCAGCTGCCAGAAGATTAATTCCCGGAGCAATTTCTTCTTCTTGCCAGCCTGTTGCTGCTGTGTATTTATAAACAAGACCATTATCTGCTGCAGCTAAGATAGAGTCTTCAGTAATAAATAAATCATTTAGCGGAGATTTGCCGATTACTTGATATTCCTGCCAATCCGAGCCGGGAGCAAAAGGGATTAAGCCACCTTCTATTTTTTCATTCATTTGGTTAGGGTCATGAGTAGCTAATAGGGGAGCAAACAGGGCAATTAATAAAATAGCAAAAAAGACAATTCCGCCTATTCTTCCAAGCGGGTCAGAAATAATAACCTTGAATGGTTCTGTCATTGCGATTAGCATAGGTTTAAAGTATTTTAAACGAGCTGTAATGCTTCTTTTTTTTGTATAAGCCATGGTTTACCTGCTACCTCCTTTTAAGACAACGCGAGGGTCAAGATAACTATATAGCAGGTCAGCGATGGTATTCATGACCAGTACCAGCCCGGCCATCATCATAAAGGCGCCTTGAGCCATAGGAAAATCACTTGTCCTGACCGCCTGTATCATTTCTCTTCCCAATCCCGGCCAGGAAAAGACTACCTCCACAACGACCTGTCCACCAACTGCCAGGCCGATAGTAATAGCTGCCTGTGTTACCACCGGTAATAGGGCATTACGTGCCACATGCTTGTACATAATCCGCCGTTCGCTTAGTCCCTTGGCCTGGCAAAGCTCAATAAAATCCTCTCCCATGATTTCCAGCATTGTATTTCTCATAATCAGCATGGGCAGACCTAAATAATAGATAGCAATAGTCAGCATGGGTAGGAACAGGTGCCAGAGATAATCTAAAGTCATTATTTTAGCAAGGTTACTAGTTGCTTCATAGGGGAGTGTTCTCATTCCGCTGGTCGGGAAAATTCCCCACCAAATGCCGAATACCATAATAAATATCATTCCTGTCCAGAAAACCGGTGCCGACCGCAGGAATAATCCCCCGATGATACCGGTAATTTCAATTTTACTTCCCCTTTTCCAGGATAGCAGGACCCCGAGTAGTGGTCCAATAAGATATGATAGTACAATTGCAGGAATCATTAGTGCCATAGTATTGAAAAGTTTTTCCAGTAATATTGGAAAAACAGCAGCCTTATAATGAAAAGAAAGACCTAACTCTCCTTGAACAAAATTTCTAAGGTAAATAACATATTGTTCAAAAAGACCTTTGTCCAAACCGAAACGCGCTTTGACCATTTCCTGCTCTTCCACTGTTAATCCGGCCATAACAAGTCCGGCAGTAGGATCAGGAAGGGCTAAGCGGAATAAAAAAAATAAAATAGTTAGAATAATAAAAAAGGTCAGTAAAAGCTGTAATATTCTCTTGATTATAAATTCACCTTTACCCATAAACAACTCCGTTGCTCTATATCGAATATATAATATAAAATAAATTAGTGCATGAAAATGGGGAAAGAGTCATCTCTCTCCCCATTTGTTTATATTCCTAAAATACTGTCAATTTTTTTATTAATCTTGCGGGAAATTTAAAAATCCTTCATCATCCCACCAGTAACCGGCTGCTTCCAATTTTTCCCTGGCAATATCCAGGTCATATTCGAAAGTTGGTACATCCGGGTTATGCCAGAAGGCATTAACAGGAGCAACTATTGAAGTACCCCGTTCTCCCAGGCCATCCAATAGGACATTTATGAAGGTGTCCTGCGGAATAGCATGGGCTATAGCTCTTCGATATTCAACATCATCAAGAGGGGGTATTCTTAAGTTATAGGTCATATGATAGTAACCGAAATCCGGTACCCCAACAACTTCCAGGTGTTCTTCGTTTCTTGCCAGTTCAATTTGGGCAGGTTCCAGTCTCCAGCCGGTCATATCTACTCTTTCTGTGACCAGTCCGGTGTAAACACCTTCAGCATCAGCATACACAATATATTCAATAGCATCTATATCGACTTCGTCGGCTTTGAAGTAATCATCAAATTTGACCATTCTCTTGTATTCGCCTCTTTCGTATACATCAAACATCATAGGACCACTTCCAATAGTAGGAATATCTTCCGGTGAAAGCTGATTAGCTACTTCGATATCTTCCCAGATATGTTTTGGAAGAATAGGAATCTGACTTAAAGTAACGGTAATAAAGAAAGAGGTAGGTTCTTTCAGGACAAAATGTAATGTATTGTCATCAACAATAATTACTTCATCAAGAGGCTGATAGAATGGGCGGAAATAAGGAAAATCCTGCTCCACATAATAGTCATAACTAAATTTAACATCTTCCACTGTTACCGGCATTCCGTCATGGAAAGTCATGCCTTCACGCAGTACTACTTCTATTGTGACATCATCAACAGCCTCAACAGATTCAGCTGCCCAGGGAAGGGGTTCTATTTCTGGTGATAGTCTGACAAGCTTGTCATAATACATTCTCATAAATTTCCAGCCCCAAACTGTTGTTGAGTCAAGAGGGTTAATTGTGTCGGGCTCCTGGGTGGTACCTATAGTCAAGACTCGTTTTTCGCCAACTGGTTCAACAGTAAAAGGTATCCATTCATTATAAATTGCCTCTCCGGCCATCGGCACAAATCCGGTAAACCTGTCTTTATTGTAGGCAACAACTTCATCTCTGTAAAATAAAATATTTACTGCCTGGTCACGCATACCTATTTCCTGCATCTCGTGAACATACTCACGTCGTTTATCCTGGTCAAATTCAGCTGATTGCAGGGCAAATAATTCATCGTATCGTTCATTAACATAGCCACCAGGGTTATTTGCTCCCAAATCAGTTTGATGGGATTCCAGGGTACCTAAAAAATGCTGTGGGTCTAACCTGTCTACTCTGCCTGACCAGCCGGCAATGGCAATTTCAAAGTCCTGCTCATTATAAAACTGTTGGATTAAGGCACTGAATTCTGTTGGTTCGACATCAACTTCAATACCTAATTCTGCCCAGTTTTCCTGGATTAAAAAGGCTGCTTCATATCTTATCGGGTCATAACCTTCAGTAGTTGTCTTAATGGTTAATTTCGGTACACGTTCCGCAACTACCCCCATGCTAAAACTTGCCAGCAGAGCGGCTACTATGAATATAATTAATAAATTTCTTTTCATAGATACTTTCTCCTTTTTTATTATTTGTGACTTTACTTATTTACTTTAATATTAAAGTAATAATTATTTTGGCTTTAAAATCACCTCCAGACCATAATATTCTGTAATTTTTTAGTATTATTTTTGGGTGTCTAAATTGGGTGTCTAAATTTAGCGAGAAATATTGTGCGGGATAAATCTATTTTAAGTTATTTAAGACTATAAAAAGCAATTTTTTGTTATATTAAGATAACAAAATATTTTGTTTTTGTCAAAATTGGCAAAAAATAATTAAAAATGACCTGAAAAAAGCATTACCAAGAAAGAAATAACAATAACGAAGAATAAAAAAAGCTTTAATAATTATTTTTCAATGAGATATGGGAAAAAAGTGTATTTTGAAGTATATTAGAAATAAAAAAGAAAGGGAAGGGAATCATTCAAAGACTTTTTTAAATATTATAAGGAGCACTAAAATGAATACGCCATTTTTCATCTGGATTGGTATTTTTGTTTGCCTGTCACAATCTGCCATGTTTTCTGGATTGAACCTGGGGCTGTTTTCCCTTGACATGCTGGAGCTTAAGGTTGCCGCCAGAAGTGGTGATACCAGGGCAAAAAGAGTTTTAAAACTGCGCGATAATGCTAATTATGCTCTGGTTACTATTCTCTGGGGAAATGTGGGAGTAAATGTACTCCTGGCTTTGCTTTCAGATTCTATTCTGGCAGGAGTAGCTGCCTTTCTTTTTTCCACAGTGGTCATTACTATTTTTGCTGAAATAATTCCTCAATCTTACTTCAGCCGCCATGCCCTGGATGTAACATCATTCTTTTTGCCGGTATTGCTCTTTTACCAGGTATTGCTTTTTCCGGTGGCAAAACCTACTGCCTTGATTCTGGATAAGTATTTGGGTGGTGAAAAGCTAAGATATTTTAAAGAAAAGGATTTAAGAAGTGTAATCAGGCTGCATATGGAATCAGTAGAAAGTGATATTGCCAGGGTGGAAGGGCAGGGAGCATTAAATTTTCTTGAACTTGATGATGTGCCCTTAGAAGAAGAGGGAGAACCTGTTGCCAAAGATAGCATTATAGAGCTCGAGTTTGAAGGCCCAAAACCAGTCTTCCCGCAGATAACGCCAACCCCTGAAGATGCATTTCTGCAAAAGGTGAATCGCTCAGGAAAAAGCTGGGTTGTTATAGTGGATGCAGAAAACGAACCACACCTGGTGTTAAATGCTGATGAGTTTATCAAAGGAGCATTGTTTGCTCCCAAACATTTTAATCCATATCGGTATTGCCATAAGCCTATTATGGTAAAGGATAAAAAGAAAAAATTAGGTGAATTAATTCCACTTTTTCAAGTGAGACCCGGAGACAGGCACGAAGACATTGTGGAAAATGATATAATACTTCTCTGGAACGATAATCCCACTATTGTCACCGGTACCGATATTCTGGGAAGGCTGCTACGGGGGATTGCCAAAAAGAAAGACTAGGGGTCAAATCTTTATTATTGACAAATAAGTTTTTATTAAATAAAGTGTCAATAATAAAGATTTGACCCCCTATTTTGACCCCCTATAAGCTCTAATTGTTAAAAATTCATAATTTTTTAGTATTATTGTCTAAAAACATTATTTTTAGGGAATAATATATTAGGTATTCTCTTGAAAATTAACTATGAACTATGCTATAAGTATATTAGTCGAAGTATATAAATTATAATTAATAGCCAACATTTTATAATAGAAAGTAAAAGCAGTTATTTTAAAGCTGAAAAGAACCACACGTAAATTGATAAAGGCAAACTATCCGAAAGGTTAGAGTGCAAAGCCCTGGCCTAAAGCTATAGCTATGGCAACCGGGCTGCCGATTTATTTTTTCATGCCTGAATACAGGACAGGTGGGAGTTTCTAATAATGGTAATGTTTACACCTGATTATTTTTTGCTAAAATTTAAGAAAAAATATTTTACAAAATATCACAATGGTTTTAATCGCATTCGTAATGGTATCAGTTTGGTAGTAACGGCAACAAAAAAATTCAATTTTCTTCAAACAATACTTCATAAAACCAACTCTACAAAAAAGCATTTAAAACATCCCATTTTTTTCCAAAAAAAGCAGTATAAATGCATCAAAAAAACTCCTATTCATGTCTATGTCAATTATCAATTAAAGGGGGTGATGTGCAAAGGTTGAAAATACTGTAATTCACTGGAAGATATTAAGTAGAACTACCAGAAATTAACAAAAAAGTAATTATACTTGCATTATAGGGGAATTTTTTTGTTTTGATAAAAAGTTCTTCGGTGTTTAATGTTAATGAAGAAAGCTTACGATAATGAACCTGCAAGAATAATAAAAAGAAAAAATATAGAAAGGATTATTTGAAAATGAAATATAACAAACATATTTTAACAATAACTATGTTTATTGTTATTGTGTTCCTTTTTGTCGGATGCCTTATGCCCCCACAAACCAAGGGCATCATCGAGGGAAGAGTATTAGTGCCACCTGTTGCCATGGGAATATCCAGAGATGTTTCCGGCTGGGTACCGATAGCCGGTGCTGAAGTAACAGTGATTGATGCCAATGGAATTACCCATACCGTATACACTGATGAAGATGGTTATTACAGTTTTGAGAATATTGCTGTAAATCCTAATACGGTTGTCACTGCTACAGTAGAGGTAAATGGTAACACAGTTGTTTTAAAAGCCGTCATTCCAGATGCGGTAGCCGAAGATGAAAATTATGATGCCGGGACAATGGACCCTGAATCAACTGCCCTGGCATTGGTTGTAGAAGAATTGATAGATGAAGGTGTTGCTCAGGAAGATATTGACCTGGACGAGATAAAAGATTCTGATTATTTTGAAGATCTGGTAGAGCAGGTTACCACTATCATTGAAGAAGGAAGCGATGTGACAGATGACTCTGATGTAGATGATTCAGTAGGTAATATAACTGATGAATATAATGCTACAACAACAGAGCTAGAGGCAATCAACGTTTACGGGACCCCTGTTGTTGGAGAAAGATTATCGATAACAATTTCACCTTCAGGAGCAACCGCAAGCGCACAATGGCAAAGAGCGAGTACAGAGAGTGGTAGTTTTACAAATATTAGTGGTGCAACAGGAGGCTCTTATACCTTAAAAGCAGCGGATGAAGGAAAATGGATTCGAATAGCAGCAACTGGAACAGGTGATTATACCGGCACTGTTACCAGTGATGCAAAAGGCCCGGTTGAATTCCCTGCAACGCTTAGCATAGTAGAGCCCGATGACAGTATAGTTGGAACCCCTGGCTATACCCGTTTTGCCGGCAGTATAGATGTTAGCGATAATGTAGAATCCGGTGATTATAATGCCTATTACATCTTTGAGATTACTGATGGAACAATTGAGGGAGTACCTCAGTATTGGGATAAAAATGACACCACATGGAAGGACCTTTTTGATAACGGAAATGATGAATACATTTTTGGTGATCCCACCGATGGTTTTGATTTAGTCGATGTTGATGGTGCTACTACTGAATTCCAGATCAAAATAGATGGAGAAAGTATCACCGGCAAAGCCTACCTGGTTGATGCTGATGATGATACCAAAGTTTTATCTAATGTCCTGGAAGAGACTATTACTTCAGACGCAGAAAAAGGTGTTTACAACAAAAATACAGACAAATATTTTGATGGAATCCAAGCAGCAATAGACGATGATGCAACTAGCGATGATGATGAAATAATTGTTTATCCGGGAGAATATAATAAAGAGACTATTATAATAGACAAAGGAATTACATTGACCGGTGATGGAATAGATTCTTCCATTATTAATGGTTCGATAATTATTGCTTATGTAGATGTTAAGTATTCTCCTAGAAGTGGAGAAATATTAGCATCTAGAGCATCTCCACCAGCAATATCAGGAGTAACAATATCCGGATTTACAATTGAGGGTTCAGGAGAAGATGAAGGTATCGGAATTGCTTTGATGGGTGCCAGTGAATGCGCTATTCAAGGAAATAAAATAAAAAATATTAATGGTCCTGGAATGGTATTAGCACTTTCGAATGATAGTGATATTATTGATAATTATATTGAAGATAATGAACTCTGGGGTTTGGCTTTAGCAGCATCTTGTGGCAATAATATTGAGGGAAATTACTTTTCAGGTAATGCCGCAGATACAATTGCCCTTGATAATGGTTCTGAAATAAGCTCTGAACTTAAAGAAATTGGCTCTACTGGAAATACTTTTGATGGTAATACAATAGAAGATGGTGTAAAATGCGGGTTTTATCTTGGAGTGAACTGTGATGGAAATTACATTACTGGTAATGAAATCTCAGGAATTAATGACACTGATGATGCAATTGCAATTTTCCTGCATTTTTCAAGTGAAAATACCCTTACCGGAAATACTATCACCGGTAATAGTAATGGCATAAAGATACGTTCATCTTCTAATAATAATGTTTCCGACAATACAGTAAGTAATAATACTGTCAAAGGTATAGAGGTATCTTGTAATGAAGGAGGTTCTGTAGCATCCAAAGGTAATCTTATTAATAAAAATATTATTACCGGTAACAGTTTTGGTCTGGATGCCAGTGAGAATAATGGAAACGATGTAACAGAGGCGCCGGTCGTAGATGCCACTCTTAATTGGTGGGGAGATGCCAGCGGCCCTACCCATAGCAGCAACTATGATGGCTCAGGAGATGAAGTCAGTGATTATGTTGATTTCTCACCCTGGTGGGCAGACGAGAATATGACCGAACAGGGTGTCAGGGAGATTTCAATTACACCTGAGACAAAAAGTAGAATTGCAGTAAATAAAACTATTGCTATAACAGCAGAGGGAGCTGATGACCTTCGTATTATGCTTTGGCCTTCTGAAATAACATCAATAGAAGATGCCAGAGATTCATATGCTGATAAAGTATTTAGCTCAAGGTTAGATGATCTTAGTAGTGGCGGAATGAATATTGAAAAAAGCGATGGCGCATTTACCATCACTATCAATCAAACACTTATTGAGATGCTTGAAGCAGGTACACAATATTCAGATGGTGGAGTATCTTCAACAGGTAATTATACTTGGTCTGCAGGAGGCGCAACCACCTGGATATTTACCCCGGAAACAAATGGTCTATTGTGGTCTGAATACAATACTTGGGATAGCTATGCTGTGGATGACACTTTATTTATTTACTATTTAGAAACTTCGGAACTGTAAGAATAATCAAAATCAATACAGGGGACGACTTTCTGTGTAACATTGCTGACAGTTTAAATATCAGCTGACGGAAGATATAGGGGTCAAATCTTTATTATTGACACTTTGTTTACTAAAAACTAATTTGTCAATAATATAGATTTGACCCCTATAGACTTTAATAAAAAATTTTGAAAACCTGCGAATATTTAAATGCTTTATATATATTTATGTTATAATGTTTTTTATTAATATAAATAATAATATTTCTTAATCTATAATGTTTTATCCAATAGAAGGTAATAGTAAATCTGCTCTTTTTAACCAAATAGAAACACTCAATAAATTGAGAAAAGCAAACTATCCAAAAGGATAGGGCGCAAAGTTGTGGGTCTAAAGCAATTAATTGCCATGACCGCCCAATTGCCGATTTATTTTTTTTGCCAAAAAACAGGACAGGCAGGTATTTAGAGCAATGGCAAAACTTATGCAGGATTCTTTTTCCTTAAAATTCAAATTTCTGCAAACAATACTCTTTAACACAAAATAAATTATTATTTTTAAATATCAATTAAAAGGGGTGATGTACAAAATTACAAACATATCATCAAAAGATATTAAGCATAACCAGCAAAAGCTAACCAAAAAATACAGAAAGGATAAATTGTTTTATAAAATGAATTACAAAAGAACTATTATACCAGTCACCATTTTTCTAATTATGATATTTATTTTTTCCGGTTGTACCATTCCCCAGCAGCCCCAGGGAATTATCGAGGGAAGAGTATTATTACCACCTGATGCCATGGGAATATCCAGAGATGTTTCAGGCTGGGTCCCGGTAGCCGGTGCCACAGTAACTGTAGTTGATGCCAATGGTGCTACCCATACTGTGACAACCGATGAAAACGGTTATTACAGTTTCGAAAATTTAGCGGTCAATGCTAATACTGTGATTACGGCTATAGTTGAGGTAAATGGCAGCACAGTTATCCTGAAAAAAGTAATTCCTAATGCAGTAGCCGAAGATGAAAATTATGATGCCGGAATTATGTCTCCAGAAGATACGGCTATAGCATTAGTTGTAGAGAAGTTATTACAGGAAGGTATTGCCCAGGGAGATATCGACTTAGACGAGATAGCCGGTACTGATTCCTTTGCAGATTTAGTAGGGCAGATTACTATAGCAATAGAAGAAGGAAATGATGTCATAGATGACCCTGATGTTATAGATGGGGCAGGCGATGCTGCTGAGGAAATACTCAATCCGCCTACACCACCACCTTCCGGGCCATCTACTGTTGCGGTAACCGGAGTAGCCCTGGATCAAAAAACATTAACTTTAACAGCAGGAGGAGAGACAGCAACATTAACAGCAACTGTAGCTCCTGAGAATGCAACCAACAAAAATGTAACATGGACATCTGATGATGAAGATGTAGCAACAATAGCTGATGGAGTAGTGACCCCGTTAGCAGCAGGTACAGCAACCATTACAGTCACAACAGAAGATGGTGAATTTACTGTAAGCTGTGTAATAACTGTAGAAGCTGCAACAATTAGTTTAGCGGATCCTGATGAAATCATATCGGGCGATGTCGGATACACTAGGTTTGCCATTGGTGTTGATGTCAGTGATACTGTAAGCCAGGGTGACTATGATTTTTATTTTATTTTTGAAATATCCCAGGAATTCATTATTGGAAATCCTGAAGTTCGACTTCCAATTAGTTGGTTGGAATCTGAACAAGATGACAATAAGTATAAATTTGAATTACCAGGTGGAGGGACTGATTTATATAATTTTAATGATAAAAACGCTGAATTCCAGGTTAAAATAGCAGGGGATGAGCTTACATTAAAAGCCTACCTGGTAGACACCGAAGATAATTCCATTGTTTTATCCAATGTCCTGGAAGAGACAATTGAAGTAACTCCGGCACCTAATCCAGTACACAACATAACCAGAGATATATATTATGAAACTATCCAGGAAGCAATTGAGGAAGCAGAGGAATACAATCATATTTTCGTTTATCCGGGGATATATGAAGAAAATATTATTATTACAACTAATGGGATTACTCTGGAAGGTTATAATAAGGATAATACAACCATTAATGGTTCTGTAATGATTGTTGGTGAAAGTGATAGAAAGATATCTACACGAAACAGAGAAATCTTGACATCAAGGGAAAAGGAAACACCAGAGATTTCGGGTGTTACAATATCCGGGTTTACAATTGACGGTGTTAATGAAGGATATAAAAGATATGGGCTTGGAGGAATTGTATTAGAAGGAGCTACAAATTGCAATATTCAATCTAATAAAATAACAGGCTTTAATTATGAAAAAGAATTTGGAATTGTATTATACTCATCAACCCAAAATAATATTCAACATAACATCATTGAAAACAATTATTCAGGTATATTGATAGAATATTTTTCAGAAAATATAATCAATAACAATAAAATTACTGACAATTCCAATTTTGGTGTAATAAATATTGATGAGACAGATACAATTGATGCCAGGTATAACTGGTGGGGCTCTGCCAGTGGTCCAGGAGAAGGCGGTGCTAACGGTGTTGAGGGCAATGTAGAATATGATCCCTGGTATATTGATGAAGATATGACCCAGCTGGGTTCAAATAGACCTGTGTATAACTCTACTCAGAAGACTTTCCATGACTATATCCAGGAAGCAATTGAGAAAGCTACCGATGGAGATACAATACTTGTTGGCGCAAGAACCTTTGAAGAAAATATTGAGATGACAACCCCAGTAAATTTAATTGGAGAAGGTGAACCTTTAATAATAGGCACGTTGATTATTGAAGATGTTAGCGGGATAGAGATTGAAGGCATTTGTTTCCAAATAGATACAGGTTTTGCTATTTACATGAGAGGTAGTAATGATGGTATATCAATATATAATTGTACTTTTCAAGAAGGAGATTATGGAGCTATCATTGGAAGTGCTGATAACCTGCGTGTTGAAAATAGCACTATAGAAAATTGTTTGAGTGGGATTTACTTGGTGGTTGGCGATAATTTACAAGTAATAGACACTGATATCAGCGTGGTTGCAGAAGGACCATTTGATGATACATATGATGGTACATATTGTGTTAGATTTGCTAATCATTTAGAG
>Ga0334893_1000945_pt1 | contig 32110 bp, 20 predicted proteins | sample GraSluR3_MG_5_FD_207218 | JGI IMG/M metagenome (GOLD analysis project Ga0334893, IMG submission 207218) | Sludge microbial communities from methane-producing bioreactor in Wageningen University, Netherlands - Granular Sludge_09_05-R3 | ecosystem: Engineered > Bioreactor > Anaerobic >...
CGATGCGTCAGTTTGTCCCCGATTTGTCCCGATGACGTCGAGCATGTGCCGAGGAGGACCGCCATGACCCGCCCGATTTTCTGCTTCTGCCTCGTCGCCGGACTGGGATGGTCGGTCTCCGTGTCGGCGGCCGGGCGGCACGAGCTGATCACCCGAGAGACCGAGACGGGCACGATCGTCGGCTACAAGGACACGCCCCTTCAGCCCTGGACCGGCGACAAGTATTGCGTGCACGATCCCGACCGGCCGATCCCCGCGTACGTCGACCCGGGCCCGGCTCCGGCCGGTGCGGGCGCGCCGTCCGACGCGACCGTCCTGTTCGACGGCACGGACCTGTCGCACTGGAAAGCCTCGTCGTGGAAGGTCGAAGAGGGCTACGTCGAGGCCGGCGAAGGCTCGCTCGAGACGAACGAGGCCTGGGGCGATTTCCAGCTCCACCTCGAATGGAGGGCGCCGGCGACCCCGCCCGACCGGATGATGAATCGCGGCAACAGCGGCGTGCTGCTGATGGGCCGGTACGAGATCCAGATCTTCGACTCGCATCCGATGCATGCCGAGCAGATCTATCCCGACGGCCAGGCGGCCTCGCTTTACGGGCAGACGCCGCCCCTGGTCAACGCCTGCCGCCGGCCCGGCGAGTGGCAGTCGTTCGACGTGATTTTCACCGCCCCGGTGTTCGAGGGCGACAAGCCGGTCGAGCGGCCCAAGGTCACCGTGCTGCACAACGGCGTGCTGGTCCACCTCGAGCAGGAGATCTACGGGCCCATGGCCCACTGCCAGATCCGTCCCTTGGAGCCGCACGCCGACAGGCTGCCCCTGTCGCTACAAGGGCACGGCAGCCCGGTGCGATTTCGCAACATCTGGATTCGCCCTTTGCCGGACTTGCGCTCGCAGTAGACCGCGCAGGGGGGGGCGAGCGGGTCGAACCGGCTTTGCAAGCCTTGCGAGCCGACCGGCGGCACGGGGTATCGTGGAGTACGTTTCCAAGGGGCCGGCGGGCACGCAGCAGGTTGCCGCCCGCCGGGCGAAGGACGACAAGCGAGGGGGATCGAGTTTCCATGCCGATCTACGAGTTCTACTGTGCCGACTGTCACACGGTGTTCAACTTCTTTGCCCGGAGGCCCGACACGGCGAAGCGGCCGGCGTGTCCGCGTTGCGGTCGCCCCGAGCTGGAGCGCAAGCCGTCGCGGTTCGCGATCGGCAGGGGCGGCTCGGGGCCGCCGGCCGACGACGCGATGATGCCCGACGTCGACGAGGAGAAGATGGAGCGGGCCATGGCCCAGATGGCCGCCGAGGCCGAGGGCATGAACGAGGACGATCCGCGCCAGATGGCCCGCATGATGCGCCGGCTTTACGAAACGACCGGCATGCGCATGGGGGAGGGCATGGACGAGGCGATGCGGCGGCTCGAGGCGGGCGAAGACCCGGACAAGATCGAGGAGCAGATGGGCGACGTGCTCGAGGAGGAAGATCCGCTGTTCGGCCAGAGCGGGCACAGCCTGAAAGGGCTCTCGCGCCAGGCCCGTCCGCCCCGGGTCGACGAGACGCTTTACGACCTGTGACGACGCGCGGGGCGCGCCCGGAAACGATCCGGTCGAGGGACGCTTTGCGGTGCGGGCGTCCCGCCTGCATCGTTGCGTCAGGCGAAGCCATTGGTTCGGCCCGTCGCCCCGATCGGCGGTGGGCTCACGTCACGGCTTCGGCGGGCTCGGGGGTCTCGGGCATCTCGACGGGGTGCGCCGCATGGTGGGGCTGCTTCAGGGTGAAGGTGCAGATCGCCGCCAGCACGAGCAGCGCGATGGCGCCGTAATAGGCGAAGGCGAAGCTATGGAACACGTCGTAGAGCTTGCCGGCCAGCAGGGCGAGCATGAAGCCGCCCGCGCCCCAGGCGGTGAACACGAGGCCGTAGTTGACGCCGAAGTTCTTCAGGCCGTAGTAGTCCTTGGTCACCGAGGGGAAGAGCGAGAGGTTCGCCCCGTAGTTGGCTCCGATCAGGGCCGAGACGAGCGACAGCAGCGGCACCGTGGCCAGGGCCGATCCTTCGGCGGTGATGGAGAGCAGAAAGATGAGAATCGCCTGGAGGACGAAGCAGCCGAACATGGTCTGCTGGCGTCCCATCTTGTCGGAGAGCATGCCGGCGACGATGCGTCCGGCGCCGTTTCCCACGGCCAGGGCGGCCACGAGCACGAAGCCGAGGTCCAGGCCGGCCTGCTCCTTGCCGATGGCGGCCAGCTTGGCGATGATCATCAGACCGGCCCCCGCCCCGCAGGCGTACATGAACCACAACAAGTAGAACTGTGGCGTGGCAAGCATTTCGATGGGCGTGTAATCCTCACGTTTGGCGTTCGCGCCGGTTGCCCTGGGAACCGCGCCGGCGGGCACGTAGCCTTTGGGGGGCGGGATGAGAAGCTGGGCAAGGCCGACCACGATCACGAGGAAGGCGACGCCCAGGATGAAGGCCATGGTCGGCACGCCGTAGTTGGCGATGAGAACGCTGGCCAGCGGGGCGGCGTACACCGAGGCCAGCCCGAAACCCGAGACGACGAGTCCGGCGATCATTCCCGTCTTGGCGGCCGGGAACCATTTCACGGCCGGCGGGGTGGCCGACGCGTAGGCAAAGCCGATGCCCGCCCCGCAGAGCAACCCAAACCCGACGACGTAACCGATGGGTGAGCGGGTCTGGCTGGCCAGGATCAGGCCCACGCCGACGAGCAACCCGCCCATGGCGGCGACCCAACGCGGCCCGATCTTGTCTTGCATCCGTCCGGCGGGAACCATCACCAGGGAGAACACGAGGCAGGCAATGGCATAGGGCCACGACTTGTCGCCCTCGCTCCAGTTCCACGCGTCGGGAATGCCCTTGCTGATCACGCTCCAGGTGTAAAGGATGCCCAGGGCGAGGTTGATGCCCAAGCCCGCGAAGGTCACTTGCCAGCCTAGGTTCTTGACGGGACGGTCGGCCGTCCGCTTCTCATCGCTCATACGGTGCTCCTTGTCGGTTTCGCGTGCCCGGAATACCCTGAAAATGTAAAGGCGTCGGCTCCGCACCCAATCGGTTCTGCGCGTTTCGCGCCCATTGGGGATGGAGGACCGGCCCCACCAAACAGCCAGCGGTCCGTCACCTTTGCGTCCGACGCGCGGTCGTTTCGACGCGATTGGGGCCGCACAGATGGTACGGGAGAGGCGAAGGTGACATGCACCACCGCACCCGTACGTGACGGAACGTTCGACTATAGCAGATCGGCCGGCGGTACGCCAGTGTCATTCGCAGTCGCCCAGTCGTTGGTAGGGCACGTACCTGCCGGTTGCGGGGCCCTGGCCGCCTTGCCACTTCTGATGCAGAATAGAGATATGCGGATACCGCAACATCCGGTCCGGCGGGCGCTGGCAGGCGGGCGTTCTTCGGCTTGTCGCTGCTCCGGGCTGCAAACAGGACGACTGGAGCCCCCTCGAACGGGGTGCAGATATGGGAATCCACGATCGGGACTATTATCGCCAGGAACCTCGCGGATGGACCTTGGGTGGCCCTCGCACCATGATCGGCATGTTGATTCTGATCAACGTAGTCGTCTTCCTGATCGACGGGCTCTTCGACTCCCAGCAGCACCGAATCACGAACGCCCTGGCCGTGAGCGTGGGGACCCTGACCCGGCCGTGGTTGTGGTGGCAGTTTCTGACCTACGGCTTCGCCCACGCCCCGGCCCCCAACTACTGGCACGTGCTGGGCAACATGCTGGTGCTGTTTTTTCTGGGACGCGACATCGAGGCGCGCTACGGGTCGAAGGAGTTTCTGCGTTTGTACCTGGCGATGATCGTCGTGGCCGGACTCGTTTGGGCCATCACGGAAAGACTTCAGGGCATCCAGAACGCCTCGGCCGTGGGGGCCTCGGGCGCGGTGACCGGCATCGTTATCCTCTACGCCCTCAACTTCCCGCGGCGGATCTTGCTGTTGTTCTTCGTGCTCCCCCTTCCCGCCTGGGTCGTCGGCCTGTTCGTGGTTCTCACTGATGCCTGGGGAGCCTTGGGGGCCATGCAGCGCGGCGGCACGCAAGCCCTCCAAATCGCCTTTTACGCCCACCTCGGCGGGACAGCCTTCGCGTTTCTCTATTTCTACTACGGCTGGAGCCTCACCCGTCTGACTTCGGGATGGCCCTCGCTGACGCGGTTGCGGCGCCGTCCTCGTCTGCGCGTGCACACCCCCGACCCACCCAAGGGTGAGGATTCGGAACTCAGCCAGGAAGTCGATCGCATCCTCGAGAAGATCCACCGCGAGGGCGAGGCCAGCTTGAGTCGCAAGGAACGCCGCACGCTGGAGAACGCCAGCCGCCAGTACCAGAAGAAACGCGAGAATCACGACGAGCCGTAGCGGCCCGGTGCCCGATCGCCTCGGCGGGCCGCGATCGCGGTCACGGTCGCGGAAACGCCTGCACCTGGTACGTGAGCACGACGGCCTCGGGGTCTTTCCAGCCGTCGGGCGGCAGGCCGGCCTTTTGGGCGAGCTGGCGCAAGAACGCCTCCGCCTGGGGAAGTTTCTCCCAAACCTGGGGCAGATACGTCGCCTGCTTCGTGCCGACGCGAAGCACCACGCCGTCGACGTGTGGCCGGAGCTTGCCGGGCAAATCGTCGGGCGAGTCGTACTCCAGTCGCCGGGGAACCGTCAACACGCTCACTTCGACGTCGATCTCGTCGACCTCCCCCGGCGCGACCGGCGGAAATCGCGGGTCCTCGGTGGCCGCGCTGCGGGCCTTGGCGATCACGGCCCGGCAGAGCGGCTCCTGGGGGAAGATGCTGCCGATACAACCGCGAAGCTCGCCCCGCTTCGTCAACGTGACGAAGCAGGCACGCTTCTGGCGCAGCGCATCGGGCAGGCGCGCGTCGTCGACGGACGGTCGCTTTCCCGCGGCGGCCTCTCGCAGCGCCCCGGCCGCCAGGTCCAGCAGGACCCGGCCTTCGTGGTCGGTAATCGCGCGGGTCTCGAGCGCGGCCTGCCTGGCGTCGGGTCCGTAGAAGGCGATTGCCGCGTAGCCGACCACCTGCGACTTGTCGCCCGTCGCGTCGCCGCTGTTGCAGGACTCGAGGAGCTTCGGCTGCCAGCCCTTGATCCGGGCGAGGTGCATGAGCGCGAGGACGGGCATCTTGCCGCAGGGCTCTTCGCCGGGCGGTCGATCCGTTTCGAGCGACTCGAAATCCATGCCGCAGACCGCCTCGATCGAGGCTTCGTCGAGCTTCCTGGCTTCGTCGTACGGAAAGAAATGGCTCAAGTCGGAGCTGGCCACGACGAGTGTCCGGGCGTCGATCGAATCGACCAGGGCCCGGGCGACCTGCTCGGGCTCGACCTCGCCGAACACGATGGGCACGAGCGTGAAGTCGGAAAGCGTTTTCTGCAAGAAGGGAATCTGCACCTCGAGCGAATGTTCCCAGGTGTGGGGCGTGTCTTCGCCCGAGGCTTCGCCCCGCTTGCCTTGGGCCCAGCCGGGCGGCCTCACGGTGCAGGGTGGATTGCGCACGAAGGGCGCGACCTGGGCGAGCCGGTCGGCCCGGGGCGAGAGCCGCACCAGGCCCAGGGGCGTCTCGTAGGCGTCGACCTCCGGAATCGACGCGCCGCGAAAGCGGGCGTAGTGGCTGGGGGCCATCACGATCACCGTGTCGAATGCCCGGCCCGCGGCCTGCTTGTATCCCGCGGCAGCGACCCGCCCCGAGTACTCGTAGCCGGCGTGCGGGCAGATCAATCCCCGAAGACTCTCGCCGGAGACGGTCTCGGCCTCGGCCAGGTACTGGTCGACCCGTCGGGCCAATTCTTCCTTTTCGCCCGGATAGAACAGCCCGGCCACGGCAGGGCGCCGAACCTTGTGAATCGCTCGGGCCGCGGCGGATGAAGGCTCGGCCTGCGGGCCGGTCGATTGCGTATCCGGTTGGCACCCGCTCAAGCCGACGATGATTGCGCCCATGACGACTCCCCAACCTCTCCGCGACATGGTCATCTCTCCGGGACGCACCACAACCCCGCGACCGTCATTGTACCTCTTCACTCGCTTTCTGCACCAGCACGGTTGCCTTTCGCCGGTCACCGTTGCGGGGGGTAAGCCGCGCGAAATCGAGCAGTCGGGGAGCATGGGCACGCGAAGGCGCGAAGACGCGAAGGCCCTCGTTTCGCGGCTTCGCGCGGAAACACTTGCACGGCGGACGGTTGCCGCTATCGTGGTGGGCGCACGGGTGGTCGGCTGAGAGGCGGGGCTCGACCGATCCGCCCGTTTTTCGGACCCTGAACCGGAAGGAGATACGTGATGACGCGCGGTGCCGGAATTCGCAGAGTTTTCGTTTGGTGCTCGGCGGCCTTCGCCCTGGGGCTCTGGACGACGGCCGTCGTGGCCCAGGCCCCCGACGTGATCCACGAGCCGTATCGGCTCGATACGGGCTTGACCTCGCGGTCGATCTCGTTCGAGAATCCCACGGGCGCTCCGGGCGAAGGCGGCAAGGCGGCCAGCCACCTCGGCCCGGGACGCAAAGGAGCGCCGAGCCGGCGCATCGACCCGGGCGAGACCGTCGACCTCTGCGACATCGAGGGGCCGGGCACGATCCGCCACATCTGGCTCACTACCGCCCGTGAACCGGCGGCCCAGCGGGCCCTGGTCGTCCGTGCCTATTGGGAAGGCCAGGAGCATCCCAGCATCGAATGCCCGGTGGGGGATCTGTTCGGATTCGCCCACGGCAAGATCATGCCCTACGATTCGGCCGTCCACTCCGTGGGGAGCACGGGCGGGCGGAATATTTGGCTGCCCATGCCGTTCGTGAAGCGGGCCAGGTTCACCTTCACCAACGAGTGGGAGAAGGCCGTGCCGCTTTACTACCAGATCGACTACACGATCGGCGACCGGCACGGCGACGGCGTGGGCCGGCTGCACGTGCTCTTCCGCCGCGAGAACCCCACGACCGAAAAGCACGACTTCGAGCTTCTGCCCGAGCGCAACAACCAAGGCCGCTTCATCGGCTCGGTGATCGGCGTGCGCAACCTGCATCCCGACCAATGGTGGGGCGAGGGCGAGGTCAAGGTCTACATGGACGGCGATACCGACTACCCCACGATCTGCGGCACCGGAAGCGAAGACTACGTGGGGCTCGCCTGGGGAATCCAGCAGACGCCGTTCTTCTACAACGGATGCAGCCTGAACGAAAAGAACTTCATCTCGATGTACCGCTGGCACCTGCCCGACCCGATCGCCTGGCAGAAGCAAGCCCGAATCACGATTCAGCAGATCGCCTGGAAGAACGGTCTGGCCGAGACCGTCGACGACTGGTGTTGTGCGAGCTTCTGGTACGAGCCGACGCCGAGCGCGCCGCTGCCGGCCATGCCCGACCGCGAGGCCCGTACCGCGGACCTCTGGACCGACTGACGAGGAGGCGCGTCATGCACGCCATCACGCTACTGGTCGCCCTCAGCCTGGCGTCCGCGGCCCAGGCCGAGACACCGAACCCCTGCACGAACGGGTCGTTCGAGGAGCTTGCCCCCAACGGATTCCCGGTCGATTGGGGCCCCGTGGGCACCAGGGTCGAGGTTTCCGACGACGCCCATTCGGGCCGGCGCTCGCTGCGCCTGTTGCGAACCGCCGACACGCCCTCGACCGAAACGGGGCTGAATCGCGGCGGGCGCCCCGGCGCGGGACCCTGCGGCGCGCTGATCGACCGTCTTCGCGGGGGCGTCGACTTCTACTACAAGGCGGTCTCGGCCGAGGGAGCGAAGCTGAACGTCTACGTCATTCCCATGACGGCCGACCTGGTCGAGAAGACCGGCTCGCCCCGGGCCACCTACACGGTGCCCGACGCCCACGTGGGCGACGGCCGCTGGCATCACGCCCGGCTGAAGTACGATTTCACCGACAATCCCGAGGTGAAGTGCGTCCACTTCGCCGCGCGGATCGTCGGAACCGCGGGCGAGCTGCTCTTGGACGACCTCGCGTACGTCGAGCGGGTCGGCGTCAACCTGCGGTTCGGCACGGTCCGGTTGTTCGAAGACCCGGATCGGCCCGGCGAGCGATGCGTGCTGCAAGCCCACGTCGAGAACGCGGGCGACGTTCCCACCGGCCCGATCGTCGCGACGTTGAAGCCACCCGCGGGCCTTCGGGTCGATTCGGCCGAACTTCGCTTGGGGCCGCTGGCTCCCGACGCGAAGGCCAAGGCCCGCTGGACCGTCGAAGGCCGGCGCACGGGCCCGTGCTCCCTCGCTTTTACGGCCGTCGCGGGCGAGTCGACGGCCGAGACCACGTTCGACGTGGGCCCCGAGTTGAACCTGCGGAGCTTTGGTCCCACGGCGCCCGTGGCCATGCAGGGAAGAGCCGTGCCCCTGGAGTGCGTGGTCGAAAACACGGGAACGGCCATTCTCTTGAAGCCGACGGCCGAGTTTCGCCTGCCGTCGAAGACGGTCACCCGCAGCGTCGAAGAGGTGGCTCCCGGCCGGTCGGTCGTCTTGTCGGCAGCCTACGTTCCACCCCAGCAGACGCCCGCGGTCGAAGTCGCCGTGGCTGTGGCGGGCCAAAACGTCGAGGACACCGCGACGGCCCGGTCGTCGCTCGTCGTGGGCGCGGCGACCGACTTGCCCGCGCCGTCGGGCCGGCTTGCCGCGGCGTCGAGCGACGAGCACGCCGTGCTCGAAAACCGGCACGTGCGTCTTGCCTTTCGCTGCAACGCCTTCGGTTTCGGGCCGGGCGAGATCGCCGTGGCGACCGCGTCGGGCTGGCAAACGGTGGCCTGGCTGCCCCGGCTGAGCCGGGTCGTGCTCGAAGGCGCCGAGGGCAAACGCCACGAGAGCGTCGTGCTCGCGAAGCATCCTCCTAAGGCCGAGGTTTCCGACCCAGCGCGGCTTCGCTTCGCTTGGACGGCCCAGGACCCTGAAGGGGCGACCTGCCGCGTCAACGTCGACTTCGAGCTGGCCGACGACGCCAAGACGATCGCGACGAGCCACGAACTGACGTGCGATCGGGCGCGAAAGCTGCTGGCCTTCGACGGGCCGATGCTTTACGTGCTCGACCGCGACGTGGCCGTTCTTCCCGGCCTGGAATGGCTGATCGACGGCGAGGTGTCGTCCGGCGCGCTGGATATTGTTGAGGGACATCCTCACCAGGTTCGCTACGTGGTGCATCCGGACATGGTGACCATCCCCGCGGCGGGGATCGCCTCGCAGCGCGGGACGGTGGGCCTGCTGTGGGACGTTCACCAGAAATGGGACGGCCGGAGCGATCGACCCTCGTTGGCGTTCGCCTCGCCCGACCGATTCGCGAACCAGCGGGCCCACCTGGCCGGGCTGTTCCTGCCGACCGTGCCCGATTACGTCGAGGCGAACGCCCGGGAGGCCGCCACGCCCTATCCGCTCGAGGCCGGCAAGCCGCTTCGACTGACGGCGACGTTGTATGCCGACGGGTGGTCGGCCGACCCGCTGGCTCCCATCGACGCCTGGGCCGACCGGCACGGTTGGCCCGAGCCCGCGCCCTTGCCGCGCGGCTCGTACGAGGCCGAGATCGAGTTCTCGATGCAGGGCTACCTCGACGCGCTCTGGGTGCCCGAGACGAAGGAGTGGTGGACCACGAAGGGCAACGCCCTGTTGTCGCGGAAGGGTCGGCCCCGTCTGTTCGTGGTCGACCTTTTGTTGGGCGAGATTCTCAGCCCCAGCGCGACGGTCCGGCGCGCGTGCCGGGCGCGAGCCGAGGAAGTGCTGGCAATCCTCGGCGGCGAGCCGCGGATCGGCGACCAGCGGTACCCGACCCGTGCCGATCTGGCCATGGCCAACCCCGCGGCGGCGGCCGGATTGCTCGCGGCGCGCGACGAGTCGGGGGCATGGCGATTCGACGCCGATCACGTGGGAACCGGCCCCTTCGAAGGCGCCGACTACTACGACCTCGGGCCGGACGAAGCGGTCGAGCTGGGCACCTGCGCCCGCAAGGCCTTCGAAGTGCTCCGGTACGCCCGCATCGCCGGCGACGCGCAAGCCTACGAGCAGATGCGCAACACCCTGGAGCTGATGGAGACGTTTCGCGTGCCCCGGGCGGCCCAGGTGTGGGAGGTGCCGGTGCACACGCCCGACGTGCTGGCCGCGGCCGACGCGGTGGACGCCTACGTCGAGGCCTACCGTTTCGGCGCCGACGAGCGATGGCTTCGCAACGCGATCGAGTGGGGGCGGCGGGGTCTGCCGTTCATCTATCTGTGGGACGATCCCGAGAAACCGTTTCTCCTGGGCGGAAGCATTCCCGTGTTCGGCGCCACCTGGTACCGCGGTTCGTGGTTCGGCCGCCCCGTCCAATGGAACGGGCTCCGCTACGCCAACGCCCTGCTGAAGCTCGATGAGCACGACAAGAGCTACCCCTGGCGGCAGATCGCCGAGACGATCGTCCGCAGCGCGATCCACCAGCAGGATGCGGACGGCGAAAACGTGGCCCTGTGGCCCGACTACATCGACGCCATCGACGGCACGAAGTGTCCCTGGGTTTTCGCTCCCCGGCAGATCCTCCGCAACGTGCTCAAGTTGACCGGGCGCGATGAGGATCCGGCCACGGTCATCCTCGGCCAAGGCCAAGAGCGACTTCACGTGACGGCCGTGGCGAAAATCACCGAGGCCGACTGGGACGGCCGCAAGCTGACGTTCCGGGCGACCTACCCCCGAGGCGAGCAGGGCGTGGTGCTCGTGTCGAACGTGGCCAGGCCGGTCGCCGTCGCGCTGGACGGTCGGTCGATTGCCGAGCGCGACCAGGTCGAACAAGGCCCCGAGGCCGGTTGGTGGTACGATGAGAGCCTCGCCTACCTGTCGATCCGCATCCCGAGCGAGGGGACTTCGAGCGTGAGCGTCGACGGCGCCGCGTTCCGCCGGGTCGACCGCCTGCCCCGACTGGCCGAGGCGATCGCCTTCGAGTTCGACGATTCGCCGCAGGGTTGGGTGCCCGCGCACCACGTCGCCTCGGTATCGGTCCGCGAGGGGGTGCTCGTGGGGACCGTGACGGGCCCCGACCCCTATCTGGTCCGCCCGCTCATGCGGGTCGAGGGCGATGCCAATCCGGTCGTTCGCATCCGGATGCGCGTGACGGCGGGACACGGGGGCCAGTTCTTCTGGACCACCGAGTCGTCGCCCTCCTTTGCCGAGGATAAGACGGTACGGTTCGCGATCCAGCCCGACGGTCGCTTTCACGAGTACCGGCTCGAACCGGGGAACGACCGGATGTGGGCCGGCCAGACGATTACGGCGATCCGCATCGATCCGGGCAACGGTGCGACCTCGGGCGAGTTCGCGATCGACTACGTTCGCGGCGAAGGAAGGGATCGGATGCCTTCCGGCGCGACCCGTTGACGGCGGAATCGCGAAGTGGTAGAAAAACTCCTTTGCATCGACGTGGAAGCCTGCTCGAAGAGGTCTGTTGGGGTGGAGCCTCGGAGCCGGCTTGGCTTGCAGACCTTCAAGGGAGTCCGTACGTGCCGTGCAGTGAACGCCGCAAAGAGCTCAGACGTCGTCGCCATCGCCGCAAGAAGCTCGGGCAGATGTCGAAACGGGTCGAAAAGGCCACGGTTTCCGAACGATCCGTCATCGCCGAGAAGATCCGAAACCTCACCCCCGGGGGAGAGGTTATCGTCAGAAATTGGGGCCTGGAAGAACGCTGAGCCGTGGTGCCTTCAGTCGGACAGGTGGCCTTCGAGGTCGGGGACAATCCGGCCGGTCTCCTGATGATAAAGCCAGCCCCCGGTTCCGCTTGCGGCGGTCGGCGGGAACGTGTCGGTGGGTGTGACCACGGAGACGCCCGTAAAGGGATTCTGCGGGATGCCGGACGGCAAGTAGGGCCCGAGCGGGTACTCCTTTCCAGGGGCGCCCGGCACTCCCTTGGCGTTGGTCGCACCGGTCAGTTGTGGGAACGCTCCGTCGTACAGCAGCGGCGGCTGGCCTCCGTGTTCCGCCTTGTAAAGCTCGATTTGCCCGCGCAACGTCTTGAGGTTTTGCAGCAGGGCCGTCGAGTGCGCCTGATCGCTCGCCCGGGATAGGATCGGCATTGCCACGGCTGTTCCGATTGCCATGATTGCGACGATTAGCAGGGCGTCGAGCACGGTGAACTGGGCGAATCGGTACCGGGCGTGACTCAGCAGATAGGCCCCCGCCGCGATCGACCCGAGAGCGATCGAGGCCGGCAACTCTTGTCCCCAAAGCGACCAGCTTTCCACGACCGAGATCCCTCGTTCGAATGGGCTTGGTGACCTGACGGTTGCCTACTGCATCACAACTATAGTTTGCCCAGCCCGGGGGGCACGCGGCTTTTTTGCCAGAGTGAGGGGGACCTTGCCCCCGGGAGTTGCTGCGGCGCAGGCGGGAGGCATCGCCTCGTTCGAAGGCCATTCGGCACCGCAAACGTTTGGCAGCTTTCGGCCGGCATGGCCGCCGCGCTCAAAGGAGCCAGCGGGCCAGGTTGAAATAGATGAGCAAGGTGGCGATGTCGGTGGTCGCCAAGGCCACGGGGCCCGAGGCGACCTGGGGCTCGCGCTGGAGCAGTCGCAGCACGTTGGGCATCGCCACGCCGATCACCGCCGCGCACGTCACGCTGCCCGCAATCCCTCCCAGAAGCGCAAGCGCGACGGAAACCTGTCCGAGCCACAGCAGGGCCACGCCCCCGACCACGACGGCACTGGCGGCCCCCAGCAGCGCGCCGGTGGCCGCCTCGGAACGCACCTTGGCGACGATGCTTGCGACGGTCGGCTGCCGCCCGTGCAGCAGCTCCAGCGCCAGACTGAGCGACTGGATGCTGACGCTCTCGGCCAATGCCAGCACGACGGGAATGAACAACGACAGGGCCACGGCCTTCTGGAGCTCCACCTCGAAAAACCCCGCCAGGAACGCCGCGACGATTCCGCCCGCGATGTTCGCGACGAGCCAGGGAAACCGATTGCGGAAAGCCGCCAGCGGGTCGGTCTGCCGAGCTTCGGCGAGGTGAACGCCGATGAGTTGGAACAAGTCGTCCTTGCGCACGCTCCGGTCGAGGTCGGCTAACTCGGTCGTGTACAGTTCCACGTCGACCTTGCCGATGACCCGGCGCTGTGCATCGACCACCGGGAAGGCGAGGAGGCGATGAAAGATGAAGAACTCGCACGTTTCCAGGACGGTTGCCGTCTTCGGAACGGCGATGACCTCGCTCACCATGATGTCGGCAATTCGCTTTTCCAGCGGACTGAGAAGCAATCGCCGCGTGGGCACGACGCCCTTCAGGCGGCCTTCGTCATCGACGACGTAGAAGTAAATGATCCGCTCCTCGCCCGAGCTTTCCCGGATCGTCGCCAGAGCCTCCTCGACGGTCTGCCGCGTATTCAGAGGAGTGAAGTCGGTTCGCATGTGCGCGGTGATCGGCTCATCCAATTGCTTCTCGATGCGACGAGATGGCATCCGGGTCTCCCGAGAATCAGCGTGAGGCGGTTGTCGGCGGGATGGCGGGCGGTGGTCGATGCGCCGCAATGCCGCGTTGGGCAAAGAAGCAGGGGCGATCGCCGCCGGGAGCGCGAGCCGATCGAACGCTCGCGGCCCCAGGCGCGACGATTCGGCGACGCGACCTCGTTCTTTCCCACGCGAACCACCGGCCGAGGGCGATACGTGTCGAAGCGGCATCGTGGAGGGCGTCCGCACGAACCGTTCGACGCTCGTACTATACCCGGCGCGGCGCCGGCCGGGAAGCTCGCCACACGGTGCCCGGTCGTTCAGACTTCGAACTGGGCCGGGTCGAAAGGGAGCTTTCGGGCTTCGCGCAGGGCCGCCTCGACCGGGTGCACGGCGGCCTCGGTGACGAAGGCCACGTCGGCCGGACAGTTCAGTTGGCCGCGCCCGCGCACCGCCTCGAAGAGATTGGCCAGGTGGGCATGGCAGGGCGGCTTGTCGACGACCACGGGAATCCGGTAGGGCACCACTTCGCCCGTCTCCGAGACCTCGCGCTGCTCCCGTTCGGCCGGACGCAGTCGCTGCGTCTCGCCTTGCGTCACGTACTCCCGACGCACCCACTCGGCCCAGTCGGGCGCATCGGGGTCGCAATAGACGGCCGTCTGCGCGGGATTCTGCGACGTGCGGAGCGAGCCCTCCGTGCCCAGAAACATCTCGTAGTTGCCGCTGCCGTCGCCCCGCGTCGAGGTCAGCATTCGGCAACCGACCTGCACCGCCCCCCCGGGCGCGTCGTACTCGTAGACCGCCGTCACGTCGTCGTGCCAGCGGTCGGGGTCGGCCGCGCCGGCCCCGCCCGCCATGACGCTGCGAGGCGCCGTGCCCAGGAACCAGCCGACCACGTCGACCTGATGGGCCCCCAGGTTCGCGAACAGCCCGGCGCTGAAGCCGCGGAACCATCGCCAGTTGCGGAACTGCTCCATGCCGTCGTAGCCGTGTTGCCGGAGCACGTCGTCGGCCATTTCCTGGCGCCGGGGCCAGCCCCGGTCGGGTTTCAAGGCCAGGACCCACGAGGTATCGACGTGCACGACGCGCCCGATCAGCCGGGCCTCGTGAAGCAGGGCGTTGCGCACGTGCAGGTACCGAGGATTGCTGCGGCGCTGATAGCCGATTTGCAGCAGCCGGCCCGTGGCGCGCGCGGCGCGCACCATGGCGCGGGCCCCTTCGATCGCATTCGACATGGGCGTTTCGCAGTAGACGTGGCGCCCGGCCTCGAGGCAGGCGACCGTCTGTTCGGCATGGACGCAGTCGGGCGAAGCGATGACGACGGCGTCGAGCCGTCGTTCCCGATCGAGCATTTCCCGGAAGTCGGCGTAGGTGTTGGCCTCCATCCCGTAGTTCTTCAGGTAGTACTGGCCGTAGCGGCGGGCGTATTCCCAGGGATCGCAGACCGCGACGAACCGGACCTTCGGGTCGAGCAGCGCCGCGCGGATCAGTTCGCGCCCCTGGGTGCCCACGCCGATCAGGGCGACACGCAGCGCCTCGGGCGATTCACCCGCGCGCGTCGAGGCCGCGGGCAGGGCGATGCCCGCCGCGGCGAACAGGCCGGTCTTCAGTACGTCGCGGCGTTTCATGATCGGGGGTCTCGGTGCTGGGGGGCGTGGTGGACGGATCGTGGAAGGCGACGAACGAATGCTCGCCGTCGGCCACGTAAGCCGCGACGAGCGGATCGTGCCGGCAGCAGCGGGCGATTTCTTCCCGCGACATGATGAGAAAGGCGGTCGAGAGGCCGTCGGCCAGGGCCGCCGTGGGCGCGGCGGCCCACGCTCGCCGGCGAGGCGGCGCCGGGCGCCCGGTGCGCGGGTCGACGACGTGCGCGCCCTTGACGGCCGAACCCGAGCCGCTGAAAGCGCCGCCAAGCGCGCGCCGCCGGCGATCGCGGCGCGGGCCGAAGTCGATTGTCCAGTCGTGCCCGGGCTGGGGGCCGCCGAACGCCAGCACCGTGCTCGTGCTCGCCCACAGCATGGCGGCCTCGACGTCCCATTCGCGCAGCAGACGGGCCATGCGGTCCAGGGCGAAGCCCTTTCCGACGCCGCCGAGGTCGATTTGCAGGCCGCCGTCGAGCACTTCGACGATGAGGCCGGCGCGGTGCAGCCGGAACTCCGCCTGCCGGCGGTGGCGACGCGAGCCGTAGGCGACGTCGAAGGCGCCAGCCGTCTTCCGCTTCAACTGCTGCGCGACCTCCAGGCAATCGAAGGTTTCGGGCGCCACGACCGTGGTCGCTCCCGCGGGGAGGCGATTGATGCGCGTCACGTCGCTTGCCTGCTCGTGGCGGCTGAGCAGGCGTTCGAGCAGGTCGAGCTCCTCGAACGCCGCGGCGGCCGCCCGCCGCGCGTACACCGGGTCGTCGTCGACCACGCGAATCGTGAAGGTCGTCGACATCGCCTCGCGGCGGAACGCGTGCGCGCGAGCAGGAGGCGCCTTCGCCTCGACGCCGTCTGCTGCGAGCGGGCGCATCACGCCCTCCAGGGCCGCGCGCGGTTGTTCAGGCCGGCCAGGACCTGGTTGGCGATTCGCACGTCGTGCTCGATCTCGAAGTCGAACATGCCGGCCAGCACGAAGTCGGCCCCGTTCTCGAAGGAGTGGCGGAACGCACTTTCGGGCGGGATCGCGCCGGCCGCCATCACCTTGAAGGCGATCCAGGGCTTCTCAACGGTCTGCATGAAGGCCGCCAGCTCGTCGGGGCGCGAGCACCAGCGCGAGTCGTGATGCAGATCGACGGTCGGGTAGTTGTGCTGGTGGAGCGTCTTGACGTAGAAGTCGGCTTCGAGGCCGGCCTTCTCGCAGATTTCGAGCACGCCCATGCGGTGCGCGCCGATGCCGACGGGAAGGCCGTGGGCCTTGGCGGCGAAGAGGGCCTGCTGGAGCACGTCGAGCTTCGGTTCCGCCGCCTGCACATCGGCCTCGGGACCGAAGATCGCCTTGTCGAAACCGCACATCAAGTCGCCCTCGACGCCGGAGATGTACAGGGCGTCGGACCCGTAATCGACCAGCTCGTCGATCTGGCGGGAAAAGGCGTTCACGTCGCCCCGGGCCAGGGCGTGGGCGGTGCAGGTGACCCACTGCATCTTGCCGCCGCGCCGGCGATGCTCGACGAGGGTCTGCATGGTGGCCGGCACGTTGTGGACCACCAGCGTGTTGATCCCGTGCTGTTCGGCCAGGGCCAGGGTTTCGAGGATCTTTTCGGCGGTGTTGTAGTGCTTCGCCAAGTTGTTGACGTAGCGCAGGTCGCGGCTGTGGGTGTAGTGGGTCAGCAGGTTGCCGCCCAGTAGAAGGCGGCTAACGTCGAGGTTGCCGATCTTGCCTCGGGGGAGCGTTCCCTGCGGCCCCGCCGGTGGTGGCCCGGCGGCAGCCGCCTCGGCCCCCGGTGACGCGCCCGGTCGAAGCAGACCGGCGGCCAGGGCCCCCCCCGCGCCTGCCAGCATCGAGCCGGCCACGAAAGTGCGACGGTTCATTCTGGACGACATGACGGGTTCCTTTCTCGGTGCTCGTGACGGTCCAGCCTGCGCACGAGCATAGTCATTCGACGGCCGGCGTCAATGCGAGAGGACCCCATTCCCGGGGGATCAGAAAGTCTTGTACTCTTCGGGAATCTGGTCGTAGATGGTCTCGGGGGGGTTGCCGGGCTTGACCTTGGGCTCGTAGGGATGGGGACGCTTGCTGAGCACCGTGGCTTCGACGATTGTGTCGGCCTTGGGCGCCTCGACGAATTCCTCCTGCATGGGATCGGGCGGCTCGCGCCGTTGGAGTCGGGCGAGGACTTCGATTCCCCGGACCACCCGGCCGAACACGGTCTGGCGCCCATCGCGCTCGGGGGACGGGCGGAAGAGGATTTCGAACTGCGACCCGCCCGTGTTGGGGCCGGCGATGGGCACCATGCTCAGGCTGCCGCGGAAGTGAAGGCGGCGATCGGGGCGGGCGCACTCGTCGCGGATCGTGTAGCCGGGCCCGCTCACGCCGTTGTCCTTCGGGCAGCCGGCCTGGGCCATGTTCATCGGCACGACGCGGAAGAAGTCCCTCCCGTCGTAGAATCCCTTGCCGGTCTCTTCGTCGCGTTTTTCGACCAGGTAGACGAAATTGGCCACGGTGTTGGGGGCTTCGTTCTCAAAGAGCTCGACCTCGATGTCGCCCTTGGTCGTCTTCAGCAGCACCCGAGGGAGGTTCGCGGCGACCTTTTCCCGTTCGCGGATCTCTTCTTCTCGCTTCCACGCCTTCTTGTGGTACTCCATGCTTTGCCGGCACCGGTCGACGACTTCCTGCATGGGGTTTCGCTTTCCGGCCAAGCGGATCTGCTTCTCGTCGAGAAACTTCAACAGCGCATCGGCGATGTCGAATTCGTTGGCCGCGTAGGCGGCGACCGCCGCGCAGTAGCACATCGAGTAGAACACCGACGTGTCGTCGGGAAGATCGCCCACCTTGTTATCGACGAGTTTCTGGGCCAGCTTCCAGGCGTCTTCGTATTCCTCCTGCATCAGTTGGGTGGTGGCGACGCTGGAAAGGAAGTAGGCCAGCTCGACGTTCTCCAAAGGATGCCGGACGCAGGCGAGAACCGCCGTATCGATGAGGTCGGCCTCGAGGGCCGCGCCCTGCTTGAGCATCTCCTCGTATCGCGCGCGCAGCACTTCCTGCTCGGCGGGCGTGCCGTTCGCGTAGTCTTCGCGGACCTGGCGAAGCTCGCTCAGGAAGGGACGCAGCCGCGACACGACGCCCTCGAACTCGTTCCGCTCCTTGCTGAATTCGCTTTGCTCCCTGCCCGACTCGGGCGACTCGGCCGTGACGGCGGGGCTCCCGCACCCGCCGGCCGCGGCCAGTCCGGCCAGAAGCAGCAATCCCGCGGCATATCGTGCGACCCCCATCCGGAGCCCCCTCATGACTCTAGTAGGCTTTTCGCTGATCGAAGCGGAGCAGACGCGCGCTGTTGCCGATGACGAAGAATTCGCCGACGTTGTGCAACAGGGCGCCGGCCAGCGGCGCGATGAACCCGATCGAGGCCAGCCACACGAAAGCGATCGAAAGCCCCGCCCCGATCAGCACGTTCTCGTGAATGGTTGCCCGGGTCCGCCGGGCCAACTGCACGGTCATCGGCAGCCGGCCTAAATCGTTGGTCATGAGGGCCACGTCGGCGCTTTGCAGGGCGATGTCGGAAGCGACGGCGCCCAGGGCCACGCCCACGTCGCCCGAGGCCAACGCCAGGGCATCGTTCACGCCGTCGCCGACCACCATGACCGAGCGGCCCGCGTCGCGCTCGGCGTGGACGGTCTGGAGCTTCTGCTCGGGGAGGACCTCGGCGATAATTTCGTCCATCTCGAGGGCGCGGCCGATCTGCTCGGCCACCTCGCGGCGGTCGCCGGTGAGCATGACCGAGCGTCGCAGGCCCAGCGTCTTCAGGTCCTGGATCGCCTGCTTGGCCTCGGGGCGCGGCGTGTCGGCCAGCAGCAGGCAGCCCACCGCCTCGGCCTTGCGCCCGCTTGCCGAGCGATCGATTCGGCCCAGCCACACGATCGAACCGTTGTGCTCGGGGTTTTCGGGCAGGTCGATGCCTTCCTCGATGAGCCACTCGCGGCGCCCCAGCAAGCGGACCTCGCCGTTTCGCGTGGCGCGGATTCCCTTGCCGCCGACCTCTTCGATTTGCATGTCGGCCCCTTCGGCCCCGATCTTGACGCCGGCGCTCTGGGCGGCGTGAACGATCGCGCGCGAGGCCGGGTGGCGCGACGCCGAGGCACAGGCCAGCGCCAGGCGCAGCAACTCCTCTTCGGCGTGGCCGTTGAGCGGGCGCATCGACGCCAGCTCGAGGTGCCCCAGGGTAATCGTGCCCGTCTTGTCGAGCACAACCGTGTCAACGTCGGCCAGGGACTCGAGGAATCGCGTGTTCTTGATAAGGATGCCGAGGCGCGAGGCGGCCGCCAGGGCGGCGATCATCGCCGTGGGGCCGGCAAGAACCAGGGCCCCGGGGCAACCGACGACCAGCACCGCCACCGCCCGCGACATGTCGCGGGTGACGAAAAGCACCACCCCGGCAATCGTGAGAATGATCGGCACGTAGTAGCCGGCGTACTGCTCGATCAGCTTGAGCACGGGCGTCTTGGACTGCTCGGCCTCGCGCAGCAGCCCCACGACGCGGCCCAGGGCCGTCTGCTCGCCGGTTCGGGTGACCCGCACCCGGATCAGTCCGGTCAGATTGATCGTGCCCGCGTACACCTTGGCGTCGGGGCCGACGTCCTCGGGCACCGATTCGCCGGTGATCGACGACTGGTCGATGGCCGAGGTGCCCTCGATCACATCGCCGTCGCCGGCGATCACGTCGCCGGGCCGGACGAGCAGCACGTCGCCCTTTCTCAAGTCGGCCGGCTCCACCTCGCGCTCGCCGTCGGGGGTGATCACGGTGGCCCTGCGGGCGTGCAGGGTCCGCAGGCCCTCGATGGCGGCCTGGGCGCCCAGCACGCTTCGTTCTTCGAGAAAGTGCCCCAGGGCCATGATCACGGGAATGAGCGTGGCCGTGACGAAATCGCCGTAGGCCAACGCCGCCAGGGTGGCCAGCGTCACCAGTTGGTCGATCATCGTGTGCGGATCGCGCCGAAGCAGGCCGATCAGGGCGCGACAGAAGATCGGCACGGCCACCACGCAGGCCGCCAGGGCCATGATCATCTCGGCGACCAGGGCCAGTTCGGGCGGGCCGAAGTATTTCTCGATCAACCCCACGCCGAGCAGCCCGCTGGCCAGCATGGCCGAGCCGAGCTGGACGACGATCCGAGCGCGCTCCGAGACGGTCAGCGGGACGTCGAGCGTCTCATTGAGTCGGGCGGAGGCGGGTGCGGCCAGTTCGCTCACGGTTGCTTCTCCCCGTCGAGGATCACCCGGGTGCCGGGTGCGACAAAGTGGATGGAGCCCACGTTTCGGAGGATGGCCTCGGGCGTTTCGATCAGCATGCGCTGCCAGACCAACGCGGGGCTTTTCTCGTACTCTTTGTAGAGATCCAAGAACTCGGCCAGCTCGGCGCGCACCTGCCCGTCAAGCGTCTCGCGGTAGGCATTGGCCTCCTGGATCAGCTTGTTCTGCGTGCTCTCGGCCTGGGACCGCATCTGCTCGGCGTCGCCCCGGGCCTTTCGGGTCATGGCTTCCATGTCGATCTGGGCGCTCTGGGCCCGTTGGAACTCGGCGTTCACGTGGCGGGGCGGATGGACGTCGGTGAACTCGAGAGCCGAGATCTCCATGCCGCACCCGGGAAACCCGCCCGACTCGCCCAGGCGATCGAGGCGGGCCTGGGCGTGCTGCCAGACCGTTTCCTGAAGGCTCTCGATTTCTCCGGTCTCTCGGGGGTCGCGCTGGAGCCGGATCACGTCGAACACGCCCCAGCCGGCCGCCGTGTGGGTCAGCGACGTCAGCACCACATCGCGGAGGATGGCCTCGCGGTCCTCCTTGCTGACAAACAGCTCGAAGGCGATCGGATCGGTGATCCGGTACTTGGCCACGATCCGGGCCTGAACGATGTTCTGATCGCCCGAGATGCAGTAGCCCTCGAGCACCGGGTCGATCTCATCCGAGGTGGGCAACTGGCCGAGGTCGTGCCACACCTCTTCGATAACCACCTCGCCTTCCTGCTTGACCGGCACCTGGATGACGCGATCGACGGGAAAGGGCAGGGCCATCAACAGCCCCGGCTGCTTGACCTGCTCGCCCGGCGTGGCCCCTTCAAGCCTCCCAAAGCGAAGCAGGAGGCCGACGTTGCCCGGCTCGACCTTCTGCACGCCCGAGAAACAGAACAGCACCAGCAGGATGACCACCACCCAGCGGAACATCCTCAGGCCGGCTTCCAGCCCCTGGAACACGACGGTCGAGGTTTTCGGCTTCATGGCGTCTCCCCTACTCGACGGCGGACAGGGTGGGGTTCGAAGCGGCGGGCGGGGCAACGGGCCTCTGGGCCGCAACCCCCTGCGGCGGCTTGGGCGGCCGGGTGAGCGACTCGAAGATGCTCTGGTCGGTCCGCAGGATCACCGTGGCCTTTTCGCCCAGCGTCGTCTTCAGGGCCCGCAGCGACCGCCAGAACGCATAGAACTCGGGATCCAGAAGCTGCGCCTGCCCGATGATCTCGGCCGCCTGCTTCATGGCCTCGCCGGTGATGCGCCCGGCCTCGGCGACTCCCTCCTTGATCTTCTCTTCCCTCTCGTACCGCGCCTGGTTGAGGATCGCGTTGGCTTCCTTCATGCCCTGCTCGCGGTAGATCTTCGACTCGGCCTCGCGCTCCCGCCTCATGTTCTGCACCACCGACGACATATTCTCTTCGGGGTAGGCGATCCGCTTGATGCCCACCTGCTCGACGATGATGCCGAACTTCTTGGCCGCGTCGACCGCGACGTTTTGCACGATGGCCTCTTCGATCTCCTCGGTCTTGATGTGCTCGGCCTCGGTCGACACGAGGGCGGCCAGCTCGTAGCGCCCCATTTGCCGGTTCTTCTCGGCCGCCACGAGGCTTTCGAGCTTCCGCTCGGCCTCGGTGCGGGTTCCCAGCGACTGGAGGAACAGAAGCGGATCGCCGACGCGCCACACCACGTAGGTCAGCAGCACGACGTTCCGCTGGTCCTTGGTAAACGTCGCCGTAAACGGCGTGTTGAACAGGCAGCGGCGCACGTCGATCAGGTGGGCCTGTTCGATGGGCCAAGGCATTTTCCAGAACAGCCCGGCCTTTTCGTAGGCGTCGCCCACCGGCTCGCCGAAGCGCGTCACGACGGCTTGGTAGCCCTCCGTGACCTGAAAGGTGGCGCTGTAGGCCACCAGCAGGCCCACGATGACCGCGGCCAGCACGATGCGAAACGCGAGCTTGCCCAGGGACACCTTTTCCGAAGGATCCGGATCACGGTCGCGATAGGACATGTCATCTTACTCCCATGGGAATCGTTCCGGCCGGAACGATGTCGTTTCTTCCTCTTGGTTCGGTCACGGACCGGAGGTCGAAGAGCAGTTCGCCCTTCTCCTCGACCAGGCTGCTGTCGACCACGACCAGCTTCTTACCGGCCAGCGCCTCCTCCTGGGCTTCATACCAGTAGCGCAGCTTGAACGCCTCGGGCGCGACGGCAAAGGCCTGGTTCAGCGCGATGAACTCGGCCGACTGGCCGTAGGCGTCGCCCATCATCCGGGCGGCCTCGACCCGGGCGTCGGCGACCCTCTGGTCGCTCGTCGCCTCGGCGCTGTGCCGCATGGCGGCCCGCTCGCCGTTGGCTTCGATCTTCAAGCGGTTCGCGTCGATTCGGGCGCTGATCACGTCGAGATAATCGGCCGCCGCCTCGATGGGCGGGTGCAGCGCGATCAAAGCCACGTCGACGACATCGATCCCCAGGCGGTGTTCCCGCGAGCACCGGCGAATCGACTCCTCGATCCTCCCGGCAAACTCCTCGCGATTGGCCGACAGGATCTGCTCGAGCGTGGCCGACTGGGTCTGCTCCATCAACGCGCGATGCGCATAGGCGTCGAGCGCCGCCTCGGGGTCGCGCCCCGTTTCCTTTCCTTCGCTCCACTGGTACACGTAATCGAGAAAGCCGCGTTCATCCTCGAGAATCTTGTAATACAGAAGCGCGTTGACCGCCACGGCCTCGTTCCCGTTACCGAGGATCAGGTTGTACTCCTCAAGGGCGTGCTCCTTGCTCCATAGGTAGGCTTTCTGCCGCGTGGCAGTCGGCTGGAACCCCACCGGCATCGTGAAGACCTGCTTGACCGGATAGCTCCGCACGCGGCCGAAGGGCCAGGGGAGCTTCCAGTGCAGGCCGGGACCCAAAGGCTTGCCTTCGATCCGCCCGAAGCTCTCGCGCACGGCCAGGTCGCTCGTGCCGACGACGGTGACGCTGGTGAGAGCCCAGAACAACAGCAACACGAGAACGAGCGACGGCAAGGCCGCTGCCCGAACGAACCGGATCGCCCACGACGAGCGGAAGCTCACGCCGAACCGCGCCTCGATCGTCTCGAAGACGCTGGCGATCGGGTTGCCGCGCACGAAGACGGCCTCGCGGGCGAGCAGTTGAATGGGCGAGGCGAATCCCCGTTCGACGTTGAGCCGGTGCAACCAGGCAATGGCGAGTCGGGCAAGCTGCTCGAGCGAGACGACCAGCACCCAGATCAGCAGGAGTCGGGCCACCCAGATCTCGGGCTGGGCCCACGCCGCCCCGTCGGCAACTTCTTTGGGCCAGACCATCGTGCCCAACACCCCGATGGCCACCAGCAGCGTCGACCACTGCAGGTCGCGGAACGCCAGCGTCAGGGCCGGGGCCTCGGGCAACTCATCCCTGCCGGCGGCCTGGAACGACCGCGACAGCACCAGCCACACGCAGCAGGCCACCAGGCAGATGATCGAAGCCGTGGCCGTGAAGTCGGGCTTCAGCACGCTGTCTTCGACGATCGGCCTCCAGAGCAGGTAGGCGGCCATTCCGCCGAACAGCACCGTCAAGGGGCCCAGAAGGGCCGCGTAGTGGACCGCCACCGCGTGGTGCACGTCGTGCTCAGAGACGTTCTCTTCGTCCTCATCGTATTCGTCGTGCTCGTCGCGGGCCCACTCGAGTGATTCAACGATCTTCAGGCGGATCCGCGCGGCATGCAGGGTCAGCCACACGGCCAGGGTGATGACGGCCGCTTCGAGGGCCAGCGCCTTGAGCACGAGCGACCCCGTCTGGATTCCGCAGAACGCGGCCACGATGGTCCCGGCCGCGACCAGCACGGCCGCCCCGAACACAAGGCCCTGGTGCCCTCCGCCGGCCGCGTCCAACGAGTCGGGACCCCGGTGAAGCCCCTGGGTTGGGTTTTCAGTCATGACTCAATGCGGGCAAGAAAGGAAGGATAAGGATCGAACCGTCCGACACAGCGCTGCGATCGTCTCCGCTTGCCGAGCGTGCGTACCCCGAGCATGTTGGTGTTACGGCTGAATCGTCGCCGCGGTTCGCTCCCCTTTGAGAAAACGCGCGCAGTTTGGGTTATTCACGCGACGACGCCGTGCGGAGAGCCTGAAAGAAGGCAAGAATGCGCGTACCCCAAGCACCGACGGCAGGCCCTTTGTTTTCGAGCCGTGCCGACAAGCCGAGTGCCCGAACTCTGCCGCCGCGCCGCCGCAACGAACCTTCCATGGCAAGTTCGCCCTAAGTGCTCCCCGTGTCGCCGGGGCGCGGGGTCGGGCGACCTCCCGGCCGCGGGGCAAACGGCGAACGCGTGCGGTTCGCCTTGCGCGCCGCGGCACCATCGCGACAACGGAAGTCGATCGGCGACCTTGACGCCCGACCCTTGTCGAAGGGTCTCGGGCCGTCCTTTGCAGAAAGCCCACGACGCGCAAAGTCAACTCAATTATCCAACGCGGTTCCGCTTATCGCAAGTCACTGGTTGGACAATGCCCAGACACGACCCTTGCGAGGGGTGCCGTGCCCGGGCAACAGCCCCCGACATCGGGGGATCGTAATTGCCTATCGCTGATGGCTTTGGGTCGCGTCGTTTCCGATTCGGACGATGGTGAAACGTGTGACGCCGCTGACTCGGTCCCATTGCCGGAACCGAAGATTTGACGCGGCTCCTGCCACCTCCGACAATGATGCCAATCGAACCAGGCCCGGTTTTCGGATCGCGGAATGCAGAGAGGAAAGGTCATGTCGCGACTTCCTGCAATACTCGTTCTGGTCGTATCGACGGCCGGGCATGGGATGGCTGCGCGGGCCGACGGGTTGCGCGTCGGCGCGGCAGCGGTCGATCTGGCGGCCGACGACTCGATGGTCATCGCCGGCGGCATCCTGCCCCGCTTCGTCAAGGGACAAGAGGGAAAGCTGCGGGCCGCGGCCGTGGTGCTCGAAAGGCCCGGCCACGGCAAGCTGGCCCTGGTGGCCTGCGACGTGTTGATGATTACCCGCGATCTGCTCGATCCTGTCGTGGCCGAGATCGAGCAAACGCGAGGAATCCCCCCGGCCCGCGTGCTCATCCACTGCACGCACACCCACCACGCCCCGAGCACGATGCGCGTGCACGGGTACGACCGCGACGAACGATTCTGTACGACCGTCGCCCGGGCGATCGTCGAGGCCGTGGCCGACGCCGACGACCGGCTGGCCGATGCCACCTTCCACTTCCAAGAGGGCGAGGAAAGGACGGTCGGCCAGAACAGCCGCCTGCTGCTTGAGGACGGCAGCATCTATTGGATCGGGGATCGCAGCGACGCCGTTCGGCCCACGGGCCCCTTCGACCCGGAACTGCCCGTGCTGGCCTTTCGCAACCCCGACGGTGGGCTCGAGGCGTTGATCTTCAGCCACTCGACCCATACGATCGGGGCATTGTCGGGCAACGTGCGCTCGCCGGCGTTTTACGGCATGGCGGCCCAGCAACTCGAATCGGAGTTGGGCGGCACAACCATGTTTGTCCAGGGGGCATCGGGCTCGACGCACCGCCTCGACCCGGGCCCTGAGGAGGCGGCCGAGCGAATCAAGCAGGCCGTGCTCGATGCGTTGGCCCGCGCCGAGCCGCGCAACGTCGATCGACTGACGGCGATCAAGCGGCCTTTCGAATTCAAGGTCCGAACCTTTGACGAGGCGGCCGCCGACAAGGCCGTGGTCGACTACTGCACCAAGCGGGCGGGCGGCGGTGCCGAGGCGATCATCCACGTCTTTCGGCAGATGCGCAAGGACGTGGCTCCCCATCAAGGCGAGACGCGGACCACCTGGCTCCAGGTCATGCGGATCGGCGACGTGGCCGTGGTGGGCGTGCCCGCCGAGTTCTTCACAAAGCTGGGCATCGAGGTCAAACGTCGCTCGCCCTTCGAGCACACGTATGTTGCCGAACTGTCGAACGACTGGATCGGCTACATCGGCGATCGCGAAGCCTACGACCTGGGCGGCTACCAGGTCTGGATGGGGCTGCACAGCTACGCCGAGCCGGGCACGGGCGAGCGCATGGTCGACCAGGCCGTCGAGATGCTCGCCGAGTTGCGGCGGTAAGTCGTGCGCCGTGGTTCGGCCCGCGCCCATATCCCCAACGACATCCCCCGGTGCGATACCAACACTCCGAAGGAGACGCCGATGTCGCGACTTGAGACTTTTCGCCTCCGACGCGTCGGGACCGTTCTGGCGGTCTGGCTCTATGTTGCTGCGGCCTGTGCCCGAATCGGCCACGCGGCCGAGACGCCCGGAGCCGGGCTCTCGCTGCAATGGGTCCGCGCGGCGCGTCACGCCCCCCAGCCCGCCTGGCCGGGACGCGACACGCGAATGCCCTTCGATCGGGCTTATCGCACGGCCGCCGACGGCGACGCGGTCTTCTTCGGAAGCTCGGCCGACGGCAAGGTCTACGCCTTGGACGCGCGCACGGGCGACGAGCGATGGAGCTTTTTTACCGGCGGCCCCATCCGACTGGCGCCCGCCGTGTCGGAGGGTCGCGTGTACGTCGCCGGCGACGACGGTCATCTCTACTGCCTGGCGGGCGGCGACGGGCGCTTGTTGTGGAAGCTCCGCGGCGGGCCCGACGACAGCCTCGTGTTGGGGAACGATCGCATCGTGTCGCGGTGGCCGGCCCGCGGCGGTCCCGTCGTGGCCGACGGCGTGGTCTATTATGGCGCCGGCATCTGGCCGTCGGAGGGGATCTTTTTCTATGCGCTCGATGCCGCGACGGGCGAGGTGCTTTGGTGCAACGACGATTCGGGCTCGATCTACATGGGCCAGCCGCACGGCGGGGCCAACGCCGCCAGCGGCGTGTCGGCCCAGGGCAGCCTCGTGGTCGCCGGCGAGCACCTTCTCGTGCCGACCGGCCGAGCCGTGCCGGCCGCGTTTCGCCGTTCGGACGGAGCGTTCCTCTATTTCCACCTTCAGGAGAACACGAAGTTCGGCGGATCGGAAGTCGTGGTCGCCGGCGACGTCTTCTTCAGCCGCGGCGTCGCCTTCGACGTCGCCTCCGGCGCCCGACAGCCCGCCATCCCTGCCCTGGCGCCGAACGTCACCGCGGCCGCGCCCGACGGAGTCGTCCACTGGCACGACGGGAAGGTGAGGTCCCTGCGCTGGGCCACCGTGACGACGACCGACCGAAAGGGCAACACGGCCCAGGCCAAGGGGCTCGAAGAGTTGTGGTCGGCGGCCGTCCCCTACGGCGGCGCGTCGCTAATGCTCTCGGGCCCGACCGTCGTGTCGGCCGGACCCGGGTCGGGCGGATTCGGCGTGTGCGCCGTCGACCTCGCCTCGAACGAGGTGGTCTGGCAGGATCAACTTGACGGCACTCCCTGGGGACTGTCGGCCGCCGCAGGGCGGGTGTTCGTGAGCACCGATGGGGGCACGATCTACGGCTACGGCCAGGGCCTCGCCGAAAAGCCGAACGAGATTGCCGTATCGCGGGCTTCCATCCCGTACGACGACGCGCACCCGGCCGCCGAAGCCGCCAACGAGATCCTTCGTCAAAGCGGACTCACCGAAGGCTATTGCGTCGATTTGGGCTGCGGCGACGGCAGCCTGGCCGAGAGGCTGGCCGGCCAGACCGGCCTGTACGTCTACGCCGTCGATCCCGATCCCGAGAACGTTGCCGAGGCCCGCCGAAAGCTCGATGCGGCGGGGCTCTACGGAGTGCGCGTGACGGTTCACCAGGGCGATCCGGGCAAGACGAACCTGCCCGACGGCTTCGCCGACCTGGTCGTCTCGAGCCGCGCCATCGAGGCGGGCGTCACCTCGTCGCTCGAGGCCGAGGCCGGTCGCCTGCTGCGCCCGTACGGCGGGACTGCGGTGCTGGGGAAGCGCGGAGCGATGAGGAAGACCGTGCGCGGCCCCCTCGAAGGGGCCGGCACCTGGACCCATCAATACTGCGATCCGGCCAATACGAACTGCTCGACCGATTCGCTCGTTCGAGGTCCGTTGGGAATGCTCTGGTTCACCGACCTCGACTTCATCATGCCCAGCCGGCACGGGCGCGGGCGCGCTCCCCTGTTTCTCGACGGCCGCTTGTTCATCCTGGGGCGCGACGGCGTGCTGTGCGTCGACGCCTACAACGGGCGCAAGCTGTGGGAGTATCCGCTGCCGGGCATCCAGGCCGTCTACGACGGCGAACACCTGATGGGCGTCTCGGGAACGGGCAGCAACTTCTGCATCGGGCCTCACGGGCTCTACGTGCACACGGGCGGCGAGTGCCTGAGGCTCGATCCGGCCACGGGCGAGCGCCTGGGCGCGTTTCCCGCGCCTCCCCGGCCCGACGGCAAGCCCGGCACCTGGGGCGTGATCGCCTGCGTGGGCGACGACCTGGTCGGCACCCTCGCCAACGACGAGCACGTGGTGACCTATCGCTTCGGGCAGGGCGACATGCAGACCCAATTCACCGAGTCACTGCTGTTGTTCGTCGCCGACGCCACGACGGGCCGACTTCGCTGGCAGTATCGGCCCGAGGCGTCGATCCGCCACAACGCCATTGCCATCGGCGACGATCGCGTGTACCTGATCGATCGGCCCCTGGCACTGGGCGATCGGCGTCTGGAAAAGCGACGCGGCGTGCCCGAGCCGGGCGACGAGCATCCGCCGGGCACGCTCGTGGCGCTCGACCTGGCCGACGGCACGCCCGTCTGGAAGTGCGACGACGACGTCTTCGGCACCGTGCTGGCGCTGAGCCGACAGCACCAGACCCTGGTGATGTGCTACCAGGACTGGCGATTCAAGCTTGCCTCGGAGCGCGGCGGCCGCATGGCGGCCTTCGACACCCGAACCGGCCGGCGACGGTGGGACGTCGAATGCGACGCCATCACCCGGCCCATCCTCAACGGGACGACCATCTACATGCAGCCCGGCGCGTGGGACCTGCTTACCGGCGAAAGGAAGGACTTCAGCTTCTCGCGTTCCTACGGCTGCGGCATCGTCGCCGGGTCGAAGCACATGATGGTCTACCGCTCGGCCACGCTGGGGTACACCGACCTGCTCGTCGACTGCGGCACCGAGAACTACGGCGGAATCCGGCCCGGTTGCTGGATCAACACGCTCCCCGCCGGTGGGCTCGTGCTCATGCCCGACGCCACCGACCTGTGCACGTGCAGCTACCTGATCAAGGCATCGATCGCCTTGGCGCCCTATGGGCTGCGCTCGCCGCGCATCGAGCCCGGCGGCGGCGTGTTCGCCGAGCCCGTGGCCGTCACCTTGGCCGCCGACCGGCCCGAGGCGACGGTTCGCTATACCCTCGACGGCTCGGAGCCGACGGCCGAGTCGGCGGAGTATGCCGCCCCGATCGCCGTGCCGCGAAACACGACGCTGCGGGCGCGGGCTTATTGCGAGGGGATGCCGCCCAGCCCCATCGCGACGGCCGACTTCGTGATCGACCCCGACGTGATTCCGCTCGACAGATCGCACTGGCGCGTGTTCGACACGCCCGGCGCCAGTCCGCCGCAAAGCAAGTGGGAGCTTTCCGACGACTTCGTCACCGAGGTCTCGAACCACTTCAAGGGAAGCGCGTCGGACCCCGATCCCGAAATGCGGCGCGACGGCACGCTTCGAGTGTATGCCCCCGGCGTCGAACTGGGCGACGGCGAGTTGAGCCTGCAGATCGCTTCGTCGGACAACGACACGCTGGGCGTCGCCTTTCGCCTCCAGGACGCCGAACGCCACTACCTCTGGGCCATGGACGCCCAGCGGGGTTTCCGCGTGCTGGCCTGCAAGGACGGCCCGAGCTACCGCACCCTGGCGCAGAACTCGGCCGGCTACGAGATGAACCGGTGGTACGATCTCCGCGTCGTGCTCGACGGCGCGAAGATCACCGTCTACGTCGACGGCAAGAAGGACCTCGAGGCTACCGACGCGACCTTCACCAAGGGCACGTTCGCCCTCTACGCCTGGGGCTGCGCCGGGGCGAAGTTCCGAAGCGTGCGGTGGAAGGGGATCGGGCAGTAGTCGGTGGTAGACCGTTTTGGATAGGCAGAAGAAGGGGGAATCGTGAGACGACGCGATCTTCTCAAGGCGGCCTCGGCGACGGTCGGGGCCGTGGCGATCAGCCCCTTGACGGCCCGGGCCGAACCGGCCGTCGTCGAACCGCGCCGGCAGGTCGACGTCCTGGTCGTGGGCGGAGGAACGGCCGGCACCGTGGCCGCCTTGCAGGCGGCGCGGGCGGGCGCCACGACTGCGCTGATCGAGGTGGGAAGCCAACTCGGCGGCACCACCACGACCGGCGGCGTCGACTTTCCCGGGCTGTTCCACGCCTGGGGAACGCCGATCATCGCGGGCATCGGCTGGGAACTCGTGTGCAAGGCCGTCGAGCTGGACGGCGGCGCCATGCCCGACTTCTCGACGGTCCCCCAGCGCCATTGGCAGCACCAGGTGCGGATCAACGGGCCGCTTTACGCCGCCCTGATCGAGGAGGCGTGCCTCGAAGCCAAGGTCTCGCTGGCGTACTACCAGTTCCCCCTGGCCGTCGAAACGACGCCCGACGGGTGGGAGGTCGACGTCGTCGGCAAGGGCGTGCGATGCCGGGTCGCCTGCCGGCAGCTCATCGACTGCACGGGCGGGGCCGACGTGGTCGGCATGATCGGTTTGCCCCGGCTGCGCGAAGCGACCACCCAGCCGGGAACCCTCATGTTCCGCCTGGGCGGCTACGACGCCGATCGGCTCGACGCGGAAGAGATCCAGCGCCGCTACCTGCGAGCCCTGGCCCACGGCGAGCTCGAGGAGGGCGACTACTCGCACGGCCGAGGTCGTTTCATCGGTTTCCTGCGGGCGGGCGGAAACAACGCCCAGCACGTGTTCGGCGCCGACTCGTCGACCGCCGCCACCCAGACGCAGGCGAACGTCGCCGGCCGGCGGTCGCTGCTCCGCCTGCTGCGTTTCGTGCGCTCCCTGCCCGGCTGCGAAAATGCCCGCCTGCTCGACATGATGCAGGAGACGGGCGTTCGAGAAACCTACCGCATCGTGGGCGAGACCACGATCACCTGCGACGATTTCACGTCGGGTCGCCTTTTCGACGACGCGGTGTGCTACTCCTTCTACCCGATCGACCTGCACGACCGCCACGGCGTGACGCCCAAGCCGCTGTCCCCCGGCACCGTGCCGACGATCCCGCTGGGGGCATTGATCCCGAAGGGAAGCCGCAACCTGCTCGCTGCCGGACGCTGCCTGTCGAGCGACCGGCTGGCCAACTCGGCCCTGCGCGTGCAAGCCTCGTGCATGGCCATGGGCCAGGCCGCCGGCGCCACCGCCGCCCTGGCCGCCCGATCCGCCACCACGCCCCGCTCCGTCCCGCTCGGCGAGCTTCGGACGCTGCTTCGAGAGCACGGGGCGATTGTGCCGGGGTGAGGATTGCGCTTCCGAACGGGGCAACGGCAGCGCGTTCGAGCCTGGACGGCCCGTCCTGCCCCGATTTGCGCGGCCAAGCCGCGGCGTTTACTTCGCGAAGGCCTCGACGGCGATCGCTTGGAGGGCGTCGCGGATCTCCGAGGCGTCGCCGTTGCCGAAGCCGGTCCGCTGGATCATGAGCACGAAGATCATCTGCCGCTCGGGGTCGATCCAGCCTTGCGTGCCGAAGGCGCCGCCGTGGCCGCAGGTGCCGGGCGAGAGCATGCGCGTGACTCCCTGCGGCTGGCGCACGATGCACCAGCCCAGGCCCCAGCCGTTGCCCGGGGTGAAGGCCGTCGTCAGGTCGCCGGTCTGGACGCGGGTCATCTGGTCGACGGCCGACTTCGAGACGATGCGCCGGCCGTCGAGCTCTCCGCCGTTGAGGATCATC
>Ga0334893_1000950_pt1 | contig 32028 bp, 26 predicted proteins | sample GraSluR3_MG_5_FD_207218 | JGI IMG/M metagenome (GOLD analysis project Ga0334893, IMG submission 207218) | Sludge microbial communities from methane-producing bioreactor in Wageningen University, Netherlands - Granular Sludge_09_05-R3 | ecosystem: Engineered > Bioreactor > Anaerobic >...
CACGAGGCTGTTGATGACCAGCGTCGTCGAAAGGAACAGAAAGAACTGGTACTTGCCCCAGCCCGTCCCCGCGCCGATCATCGGCGTGTAGCGGAAGATCAGCACGTAGAACCCGATGTTCATGAACACCCACGACGCCGAGGCGATCGTGTCGATCACGAAGTTGCCGCGGAAGGTCATGTCGCGGATCAGGCTGTTGCGGGCGAAGGTGGCGAACACGCCGAGGTAGTTGGGCCGGCCGGGCATCGCGCTCATCCTCCGAATCCGCTGTACCGGCGAACGCCGTAGCGGAACGCCAATCGGCTAGCCGCCGCGAAGAACACCACCCAGAAAAGCTGCACGAGCAGTCCCCGTGCCAGCGCGGGGCCCGAGACCTTGCCCAGGAAAACGGCGACGGGAAAGTAGGCGAGGTACTGGAACGGCATCGCGCGGACCAGCACGCCCCATACGCCCGGCAGCATGTCGATCGGGAACATATGGCCCGAAAAGAAGAAATTGAACAGCATGTACACGAACAACAGCGAGCTGATTTCGAGGAACCAGAATCCGATCATCCCGATCGTGGCCTCGAGAAAGAACCCCAGCAAAAAGGCCATGGCCAGCGACGCCAGGTAGGCCAGCAGAGTCGGCCCGTCGGGCCAGCCGGGAAAAAAGCCGCGGCATAGGAAGAAAACCAGGGCAAAGGGTCCCAACGCCACGGCATAGTACACGACCTTATGCGCGACGCGGTACAAGAGCAGGAACTCGATCATGTCGATCGGCTGGATGAGGTACTTCTTGACCGTCCCGTCGCGGATGTCCCGGCCGATGCCCGACGCCAGCCCCGGCATGCTGGAAAACGCGCGGGTCACGAAGACCAGCAGGTAGTAGGCGATGAAGTCGTGGTAGGTGTAGTTGACGATGCGCGCCTGGCCGTCGTCGGCCGACCCCACCGCCGAAAAAACCGCCCCCCAGAGAAACACCTGGGTGACGATCGGCAGAAACCGCATCAACGTGCCCAGCGCGAAATCGCCCCGGTAGACCAGCCGCTCCTCGAGACTGATCCGCAGGATGGTCCAGCTTGTGGCGGCGCGGGCGAGCACGGAACAAAATGAACGATGAAGGTGGAACGATGAACGGTGGCTATTCGGTGGCGGGGGCCAATTGGGGGTGTTCGGGTTCTTCGACGTTCGTGAGGGTGAACATCGCGGCAATGACCTCCTCCAGCGGAGGGTCTTCGACGCTGACGTCCTGGACCACGTGCTGGGCCAGAATGCCCGACAAGACCTCGTGGATCACTTTGCGATCGACGCGCAGCTTGACCCGGGGAGTCTCCTGCGCGACGATCTCGCCGAATCGGGCCAGGTCGGGGGGGATGCGCCCGTCGGTGAATTGCAGCGACACGATCTTGTGCCCCCCGAAGCGGTCGATGATCCCGTTGAGCGACCCGTCGTAGACGATCCGGCCAAGGTTGATGATCACCACGCGGCGGCAAAGGGCCATCACGTCCTTCATGTAGTGGCTGGTCAAAAGGATGGTGATCTTGCGCACCGCCTGGTAGTGGCGGAGGAACTTCTGGATGTTGTACTGGGCCACCACATCGAGCCCGATCGTGGGTTCGTCGAGGAAGAGCACCTCGGGCCGATGCAGCAGGGCGGCGGTCAACTCCATCTTCATGCGCTCGCCCAGCGACAGCTCCCGCACCGGCTGCGACAGCAGATTACGCACGCCCAGCAGGTCGGTCAGCTCGTCGCGGGTCCGCTCGAACTGGGAGGGCTCGATCCGGTAGATCTGCTGATGCAGGCGGAACGACTCGTTGGCGGGCAGGTCCCACCAGAGCTGGTTCTTCTGTCCCATGACCAGGGCGAAGCGGCGGCGATAGGCGTTCTCCCTCTTCCAGGGGACATGGCCGAGAACCGTGGCACTGCCTCCGCTGGGCGTAATCACGCCCGAGAGCAGCTTCAAGGTGGTCGTCTTTCCGGCCCCGTTCGGCCCGAGAAAGGCCACGAATTGCCCCTCATCGACCGTCAGATCGATTCCCCGCACCGCCTCAACGTTGCGGTATTCCCGGCGAAACAACCCCCCGATGGACGCCAGAAGCCCCTCGTGCTTCTGGTACACGCGGTACGACTTGGCCAGGTTTTCTATCTCGATGACGGACATGAACTTGCGCTACCGTCGCATTTCGCCGCGGGCGTGGGAATCTTTCATTTTACGCCGAACTCGCCGGAGAAGAAATGGTGCAGTCGTGCGCCATGCCCTCGACATCGGATTGCACATCCGATGCCGCACAGTATTGTCCAATGCCGCCGCATTGACTGGGAAGCGTACGAGGGAGCATTCCCACGCGCGGGGGCGAGGGAGGAAGGGGGCGCGACGGCTCGCGGAAGCGTGGCAGCGAGGCCCGAATTGCCGCGACGGCATGCGCGGTCCGCGCCTAACCGCCGATTGCCATCAGGTGCGAGGCCGTGCGCAGGTACATCACCCCGTCGGCGACGGCCGGCGTGCTGTTGCTGGGCTCGCCGAGGTCCACGCGGCCCAGCTCTTTGAATTCGCGCGACGCGGCCAACACGACGACCTCGCCGGTGCGGGAGATGCAATAGAGCCGGTCGCCCACGCGCACGGGTGAGCCGAAATAGTCGCCTCCGACCCGCTCGCGCCAGACCAGTGCGCCGGTGGCGGCCTCCAGGCAGGTGACCACCCCCTTGTCGAACCAGAGAAAGATCAAATCGTCGTGGGCCACGGGGATCGGGACGTAAGGCAGCGAGCCTTGGATCTCATAGGCCACCTCGGCCTCGGTGCCCCGGTCGGGATCGCCCGGCCGGATCGCGTACATCTGGCGTCCGATGCCCCCGGTTCCCGCGCTGGCGAAGATGAGCCCGGCCGCCACCAGCGGCGAGCCGACCACGCGATTCTGGAACAGCGGCAGCTCCCAGTGCACTTCGCCGGTCGCCGGATCGAGGCTGGTGATGCCGTGGGCCGAACTGCTGAGGATGAGCTGGGCCCGGCCGCCCTCGGGCTGGTAGATGCAGGGCGTGGCGAACGCGGCCCGGTCGTCGTTGCGGCGACGTTGCCACCGCGTGCGGCCCGTGCGGCGATCCAAGGCGACCACGCTCGAGTCGGTATCCTGGTCTCGGGGCACGACGAGCAGGTCGCCGAAAAGCATGGCCGACGCGCCGAACCCGTGTTCCGAGGCGAAGGGGCCAAGGTCGCGTCGCCAGATCTCGTTGCCCCGGTCTTGATCGAGCGCCACCACGACGTGCTGGCCGGGATTGGCCCAGCTCATGTAGACCCGCTCGTCATCGAGCACGGGCGTGGCCGAGGCATAGCAGTTGAACCTGTGCATGGGGTGGGTGGCCGAGGCGAACTCGCGCTGCCAGATGGTTCCGCCGTCCGAGGCGCGCAGGCAGCGGAGGGTCTGCTTCGCGTCTTCGTCGTCGGCCGAGGTGACGAACAACCGGTCGCCCGACACGACCGGCGACGACCAGCCGATGCCGGGCAGCTCGACCTGCCAGCGGTAATCACGGGCGGTCCAGGTCGTGGGAATGGCGGCGGGCTGGCTGATGCCCGACCCGTTCGGTCCGCGAAACCGGGGCCAGGGCTCGCCGTGCAGCGACGGCGACAACATGGAACTCCATCCCGCCCAGAGCATGACGACACAGACAACGCGCTTCATGGAACGTCCTTCAGAAATGGCGAATCCGTACGTGACGGAACTGGGGGCTCGCTGCGCTCGACCCCAGCCACCCGACCGCGACACAGCAATCGTAGCATCCCGGCAATCGTACCGTCGGCGACGGCTTATGGGAAGCGGCACCGGCCCCCACGCTCGCGGCGCCGGTCAGCCGACGACCAGCCGCACCAGGTCGACGAGCTGGGTCGCGGCGATCCAGCCACCCGCGACGAGCATGCCCGCGGCCGAGAGCCAGAGCATCACGTCCCACAGCCTGCCGGGCAGGATGCGGCGGTCGCACACACGGTACCGGTAGTAGAGCGTGGCCCCGGCCAGCATGGGCAGCATGATGGCCTGCATCACGCCGCTGGCCAGCACGAGCCGGTCGGGGTAGCGGATGAGGACGTTCGTGGCCAGCGCGAACAGCGGAAAGGCCACGCAGAACAGGAGCGTCCACCAGCGCCGCGTCGCCCCGGTGCGGGCCCCCGCGCCGAACACCCGAACCGCGTCGGCGGCCACCCGGGTGTGTCCGGCCGTGGCCACGAAAAAGGTCGAGTAGAGCACGGCGAACGCGCCGAACAGGAAGAGCCATTTCGCCCAGGCGCCGAAGACGGGCACGTACATCTCGCCCAGCGTGCGGATCATCTCGTTGCCCGCCGGATCGAGATTCTGCCGGTGCAGCACGGCGGCCCCCAGCAGGTAGAAGGCGATCGTGGCGAACGTGTAGACCAGCATCGAGGCCATCGCGTCGCACCGCATGACCCGCAGCCAGCCGTGGGCCCGCTCGACCCATTCGGGCGTGTCGTCGCGCGGTCCGGTGAAGCGGGCGTAGCCCTTCTCCAGGCACCAGTAGGGATAGGTGATCAGCTCGTTCGTTCCCACGCCGATGATTCCGAACGTGGCCAGGGCCGTGGCCAGGGGCGCCCACTGGCTGAGACCTTCCAAGGCGGGTGGAAGCCGAAAGCTCAGCCCCTCGCGCAAGTCGGACCACTGAACGGCCCACTCGGCGTGATACTGCAGGGCGAACACTGTAAACACGGTCACCGCCGTGAAGACCGCCACCATGAAGGTCGAAAGCCTTTCGATCGCCGAGTACCGGCCCACCAGAAGAACGGCCACGGTCGCCAGCGTGACCAGCGCCGACCAGAACACGTCGTCGGTCCAGTAGGGGCGCGGGCCGGATCGCCAGTCGGGGCGCGGGCCCAGCCGGCTTTCGACGCCCCGCTCGATTCGCTCCAGGGCCGCCGCGCGCACTTGCAGTTCGCCGTCAGAAAGCGCCGCGGCCTCGGTCGCGCGCAACTGCCGCCGCAAGGGCCCGGCCTCGGCGTCCCAAGCGTCTTGGGCGTCGAGCAAGCGATTGAAGCTCCCGTCGATCGGCGCGTTCATGGCCAATGCCTGCCCCACGCCGCCCACGATGCCCCCAAGCTGCCCCAGGCTGACCACGAACATCACCAGCCAGTACCAGAGCAGCCAGTTCACTCGCCAGCGAGGGCCGGGCACCTCGTTCATGGCCGACATGGCCCCCTTGCCCGACGAGATCGCGTAGCGCCCGAACTCGACCTGGGCAAAGACCTTGATCACGCAGCCCACGATGATCAGCCACAAGAGATAGAAGCCGGCCTGGGCCCCGGTTTTCGTCGTGGCGATCAGCTCGCCCGACCCCACGATCGCGGCGGCCAGGATCATGCCCGGCCCGAGCCAACGCACGATCCCCCCGATCGTGTGCGGCGGCGCCAACGTCGACGCCGAACCCTCGCCGTCGCTGCGCGGCGGCCGCTCGTTCGGTTGCCGGCTGTCCATCGGCAAGTCCTGTCTGCATTGCTGGAGAAGACCGAACCCCGCTCCGACCGTCGCTTGAGCCGGTGATTCTGTCGCATTGGCCCGACGAATGCAAGCTCGCGCCTACCGCAGTCGGCGAAGCGCCTCGATCAATCGCGCGACCGCTTCGTCGTCGTGCCCGAAGGTCAGACTGATCCGCAGGCAGGCTTCACCCTCCGGCACCGTGGGCGGCCGGATCGCCGGCACGAACAACCCCCGCTCTCGCAAGGACGCGGCCAGCGACACGGCCAGGTCGGGCTCGCCAACGATGATGGGTACGATCTGGCTCGCCGAGCGGCCCACGTTCCAGCCGAGTTCGACCAGATCGTTTCGCAGCCTCTCGGCCCGGTCGAGCAGACGCTGCCGGCGGTGGGGCTCGTTTTCGACGATCTCGAGCGCGGCCGACGAGGCGGCGGCCGTCGCGGCCGGGGCCGCCGTCGAGAACACGTAGGGCCGGGCCCGGTTCACCAGCCAGTCGATCAGCGATCGGCTCCCGGCCACGAATCCGCCGACCGAGCCGAGGGCCTTGCTCAAGGTGCCGACGCGCACGGCGATCCGGTCCTCCACCCCGAGATGCTCGGCCACGCCGCGGCCACGCCGCCCGAAAACGCCGGTGCCGTGGGCCTCGTCGATCAGCAGCATCGCGTCGTGGCGCTCGGCCACATCGGCCAACTCGGCCAGGGGCGCGAGGTCGCCGTCCATGCTGAACAGGCTGTCGGTGGCGATCAGCCGGCGCCGATACTTGTGGGCCTTGGCCAGCAGCGTCTCCAATCGCTGCCAGTCGCCGTGCGCGTAAGCGCGGACGTCGGCCCGCGACAGCCGGCATCCGTCGAGCAGGCTGGCGTGGTTCTTGCGATCGGTATAGACGATGTCGCCGGGCCCGACCAGGGCGGCGATGGCCCCGGCATTGGCGGCGAACCCCGAGGCGAACACCAAGGCGGCCTCGGTCGCCTCGAAGGCGGCCAGGCGCTCTTCGAGATCGGCATGGACGCGGCCGCGACCGCAGATCAACGGGCTGGCGCCGCTTCCCCAGCCTTCGCGGCGGGCGGCTTCCGACGCGGCGGCCGAAAGCCGCGGATCGGCCGCCAGCCCGAGGTAATCGTTCGATCCGAAGTTGATCAGCTCCCGGCCCTCGATCGTCACCCGCGCCAATTGGCGGCTCTGGCGAACGGTGAGCCTCCGACGGAGGCCCTCTCGCTCGAGGGCGGCAAGTTCCTGGTCCATCCAGGCGAGCGGATCGCGGCAGCGGCGCTTCATCGGTCAAGGCAGGAAGACGGGAATCTCATCGGCGGTCCCGAACTCACGATTCTATCCGCCATGCGGCCCCGGGCGAAGCGGCCCGATCGACCCGGGCGTGGTGCCTGCGAGCGAGTCGTGGGCGCGTGACGACCTATGGCGCCGTGCTCGTCGCGTTGCGCCAGGGCTTGCCCGATCGGGCCGAACAACTCTATGATCGCAAGCGCCGACGAGCCCCGTTCGTTCTTCGCACGTCTCTGCGACCCTTGAGGCCATGGGAAGTGCACGGGAGGCTCTGTTTTGTCGCGAGGAATCGGGCGGAAATCAGCAGAAGCTCAGCTTGGGAGGTTGCCATGTCGCAGGGTCGGATCAACCGGCGGGAGTTCGCGGGCCTGAGCACGGTGGGACTGGCCGGCGGTTTTCTCGCGTCGGCGCGCTCGGCGCCGGCTTGGGGCGCCGAGGCCGAGTGGGACCCGAACCGGGCGCCCGTCGTCACGGGCAGGCCGCTCGTGGTGCAGCCGGTCTTCATGCACACCACGTTCCAGCGCAAGGAGGCCGCCTCGTGGCGATCGTGGAGCAAGATCAACACCGACGAGGCCGCCGCGGAGGAGATGGCCCGAATCGCCAAGGAGCTCGATGCGCTGGGCGCCCGGGCCGGGTTTCCCCTCGAGTTGCTGGCGCCCTGGAAGGTCCGCACGGTCGACGAGGCGGCGCGAATCGACCAGCGCGACTACGACGTCGTGTTGCTGTACCCGGCCACGGGGCCGGGCAGCGTGCTCCGCGAGTGCTTCGCCAAGGGCGAGGGCCGCGACACGGTCGTCTTCGTGCGGCACCGTTCGGGCCCGGTCTACTACTGGTACGAAGCGCTGAGCACCCGGTATCTGAAGAAGTGGACCGATGAGGAGATCGCCCAGAACACCTCCCGAGATCACGGCGGGCCATCGGTCCACGACGTCGTGGTCGACGACTACGACGAGGTGCTCTGGCGGCTTCGCGCGCTGTATGGCCTGAAGAACTTCATCGGCCAGCGGATCGTCGCCCTGGGCGGCCCGTGGGGAAAGTACGATCCCCAGGCCCCCGACGTGGCGCGCGAGCGATTCGGCCTCCAGATCATCGACGTGGGCTACGACGACTTCACCCGGCGCTTCAATCAGGCCAAGGCCGACGCCTCGACCGTGGCCCGGGCCGAGGAATGGACCGACCGCTACCTCGCCCTGCCGGGCACGGAACTCGAAACCCGGCGGAGCCACGTCGTCGGCGCTGTGCTGATCTATGAGGTTTTCAAGAGCTGGATGCGGGAGCACGACGCCCCGGCGCTGACGATCGCCGGCTGCATGGGCCGGGTCTTGCCGATCGCCGGCACGACGCCCTGCCTCTCGCTGAGCTGGCTCAACGACGAGGGGCTGCTGGGGTTCTGCGAGTCGGATTTCGTCGTCATCCCGCCGGGCATCCTGCTGCACTACGTGTCGGGAAAGCCCGTGTTCATGCACAACTCGACCTTCCCGCACCGGGGCGTGGTCACCTGCGCCCATTGCAGCGCGCCCCGGCGCATGGACGGAAGCAAATACGAGCCCGCCCGCATCATGACCCACTACGAGTCCGACGCCGGCGCCGCGCCCAAGGTCGACATGCCGATGGGCCAGCAGGTGACGTGCATCGACCCCGAATACAGCTCGGGCCGCTGGGTCGGGCTGAAGGGAAAGGTGCAGGCCAACCCGTTTCTCGAGATCTGCCGCACCCAGCAGGACGTGGCCGTCGAGGGCGACTGGCAAAAGCTGCTGGCCGAAGTGCGCGACTCGCACTGGATGATGGTCTACGGCGACTGGCTCCAGGAAATCGGCTACGCCTCGCGCAAGATCGGCGTCGATTGGGTCAACATTTCGCCGACGACGTAAGGGCCGCGGAGCGAGATCGCCGCGAGCCTCGCCGGCGCCGCGAACACGGTTACGGCGCGCCGGGGGCCTTGCCCAGGGGCCAGAGCTCCCAGCGGCGGATGAAGATCTCGGCCAGCTCGGTCTGGATCGTCAGCTTGCCCGCGGTGGGCACCGCGTCGCGTCCGCCGTTGACGACCACGCCGTTGACCAGGATCGTGATGCGGTCGGCGTCGCAGATGACGTCCATGCGCGTCCACTCGCCGAACGGGCTCTCGACGTCGTTGGCGCCGCGAAAGCCGATCGTGTCCTTCCAGTCGGAATCGCGGCCCGACCAGTTGATGCGCCCCCTCGTGAAGACGCGAGGCTCGCCGCCCGGGTGCCAGACGGGCTCGCCGTCGCGGTCTTCGCGCACCTCGGCGGTCAACGCAAGGGGGATCGGCTCGCCCTGGGCATCCTTCCCCGGCACGACGATGATGTCGCCCACGCCGCCCTCGATGATCTGGGCCTCGATCGAGGCCATCCAGATGCCGCCGTACGCCCCGTCGGGACCGGTGCCATGGACGAGCACGCCCGAATCCCGGGCGGCCTTCTCGCGTTTGCCCCAGGTCCGCTCGCCCCAGCGGAACTCGCAGATCATGTGGTAATCCCGATATTCCTTCTCGGTGCAAAGCCCACCGAATCCGTCGCCCGTCACGTGCAGCAGGCCGTCCTCGACGCGGAACACCCTGCGCGGATCGTCGTAGCCCGTGTCCTGCATGAACACGTACAGCCCGCTGAGGTCGCGGCCGTTAAAGAGCTTGACCACGTCGTCGCGCGGTGAAATGGGCTCGGGCCGCTCCGGGACTTCCTGGGCCGCCCCACGCGGCGCCACGCTCCCCAGCAGGAGGGCCACGATGAGCGCAAGGCGACGAAGGGATCGAGTGGGCATGGGAGGGCTCTCGGCGGGTGGGAAGGTTGAGTAGGTGGGAAGATGACGTTCCCAGAATACGATCGCCTCGGCTCGGTGTCAAGCAGCGTCGATCTCTCCGAGCGCTCTCCTCCCGTCGCGATTCACGGCGATCGAGGCGCTCAGGATCGACGGCCCTGCAAGGTGGCCATCACGCGGTCGGTGATCGCCTGGATCAGGGCCTCCTGGTCGGGAGTCGCGCCTGCCGAGCCGTTCGAGCCGGCCGGGGGTGCGGCGCTGGCGGGGGCGCCGTGGAACTTCGGCGGCTGGAAGGCTTGCTGCTCGACGCCCGTCTGTTTCCAACTGTCGCGGAACACGTCGTTGGCGCAGATGTCGCAGTTCTGCATTTCGGTGCGCGGGTCGGGGAAGCCCAGCTTCTGCTTCAGCTCGAGCAGGGCCGACGCCTCGGGCTCGGTGAAGTAGTTGACCCGGCCCAGCCCCCGCGCGAGCATCAGGATGCGGCAGTAGGCGTCGAGCACCTCGGTCCACCAGTAGGCGCGCTCGACCGTCTCGCCGAAGCTGACCGTGCCGTGGTTCGCGAGGATGATGACGTTCGCCTTCTGGACGAACGGGAGGATCGTGTCGGCGAACGCCTGCCCGCCGGGCGTCTCGTATCGCGTGATCGGCACGTCGCCCAGAAGGATCTCGACCTCGGGCAACACGCATTGCGGAATGGGCTCGCGGGCCACGCCGAACGCGGTGGCGTGGGGCGGGTGGCAATGGACGATCGACTTGACGTCGTCGCGCTCCCGCATGATCGCCAGGTGAAGCATGATCTCGCTGGTCCGCTTGCGCCGGCCCGAGAGCTGGTTGCCCTCCATGTCGACGATGCACAGGTCGTCGGGCTTCATGAATCCCTTGGAAATCATCGTCGGCGTGCAAACGACCTCGTTGGGTCCCACCCGGTAACTGATGTTGCCGTCGTTGGCCGCGGCGAAGCCCTTCTTGTACAGGCGGTCGCCGATCTCGCAAATCTCTTGTTTGATCTTGTGGACGTTGATCATGATCCGGCTCATCGGTGTTAATGTGGGGCACGTTTCCAACGTGCCGACAACCCAAAGGCACGCTGGAAACGTGCCCCACAACCTGCAGCGTCGTTACGTGATTGGTTCGCCGGCCTCGGGCAGGCCCTCGACGTCGACGCGGTCGAGGATGGCCGCGTTGTAGGCGTCGATCGGTTTCGGGTCGGGGTAAAACGGCATGGCGGCCTCGCGCCCCTCGCTGATGGCGATGAGGCATCCCACCCCGGCCCCTAATTCGTCGAACACCGCGATCTCCTCGGCCGGCTCGCCGGGCGTGCCCGTCAGGTCGCCGAGCGACAATGGCACGACCAGCTTGAATCGCGCCCCGTTCAGGCTGGGGTGCGGGCGGTTGAGCGTCACGGTGCCGATGACTTCGCCGATTCGCATGGCTTCATCCCAATCGTTCGCGCAGGGCCTCGGGACAGTCGCGCACTCCCGCGCGGCAGAACTGGCTGACCATCTGTTTCATCGGGAAAAACGCCGTGGACCGGGGATTCACGACGAGCACGTTGGCCCCGACCGAGGCCGTCTCGGCCGCCGCCTCGACCGGGTCGATCCCCCAGACCGCGCGGACCCCGGCGTGGCGGTTCGCCAGGCAAACCGCGACGGACGGGTGGCCGCTGAGCACCAGCCCCAACGTGTCGGGCTCGCCGACCGCCTCGGCCAGCCGATCGGTGGCCGCCACCAGGCAGTCGATGCGGTGTGTTTCGATTTCGACCCCCTCGCTCTCCAGCGCCCGGCATAAGGGCAGCGGATCCAGCCGCGAACCCGGCACGGCCACGACAAGCCGGACTGCACCGTCGACCGATCCGTCGCCGCCCCGGCCCACGACGAGGGCGATGCGCCTTCGGTGAAGCTCGTCGCGAACCGACGGCGTGACGACGGCCTCGGCGGGCACGACCAGGCGGCGCACACCCTCCAGACGCCCTTCGACCTCGGCCAGCGTCACGACGCGCGATGCGACCGCCAACTCGCCGTGGGCGTTCTTCGCCGCGGCCCCCGATTCGCCGGTCGCCGGCGGCGGCGCGGGCGAGGCGTCGGCCGGCGCGGCCCGGTCGGCGCCCGACTCGGGCGCGAGGCCCAACTCGGCGAGCACCTCGCGGACGACTCGTTCCAGATCGTTCGTCGGCTCTGCCATCAGTCGAGAATCCCCACAACGGACCATCGTACCGGGGTGTTTTTGCTCCCGAGCAGCTCGCGCGTGTTCCTGCTGTCGCTCGAGACGAGGACGGTCTCTCCCTTGCCGGCCCCCAGCCGATCGACCGCCAGCACCGGATCGCCGTCCGGCGTGCGCCCGTCGGCCGCCAGCGGCTGCACGACCAGCAGCTTCCACCCTTTTATCGAAGGGTGTTTGATGGTCGAAGTCGCCGTTCCCACAACGCGCCCGGCAAGCATGGATGCCATCTCAGCGAAAGGTGCTGATCCCTGAGTACCGATTCCTCACGTCCCTTGTTGCGAGGCACCCGCCCCGCATCCCGCCACAAGCCACGAATAACCAACCACCAAATCGTACCCTCTACTTCCCCAGGATCCTCAGATTGTCGATCATCGAGCAGCGTCGCTGCCGGGTGAAGGTGAGGGGCGTGGTCGGGCCCTCGCCGGTGGGCGTGGCGATCGAGAAGGAGAGGTATCCTTCGCCGCCCAAACCCAGGCCGGCCATGCTCGGCCCGTTCTTGACGAACAAGGTCGTATCCATGATCTTGCCCATCTTGGTCATGTTGTTCACGTTGGTCGAGTGGATCATGGCCGTGTGCCGGAATCCGTGCTCGCTGCGGTGGGCCATCGCGATCGCCTCATCGACGTCGCGGCAGCGGACGAACGGCAAGAAGGGCATCATCTGCTCGACCGGCACGAAGGGGTTCGACTCGTCGGTCTCGCCGAACAGCAGTTCGACGTCGGGCGCGATCTTCTTGCCGATGCCGGCGGCCAGCACCGAGGCGTCCTTGCCCAGGAAATCGCGGCTGGGCGCGTCGTGGGCGCGGTCGCCCTCGCCCACCCTGGTGATGGCGACCTTGGTCAAGGCTTCGACCTCGGCGGCGCCAAGCCGCACGGCGCCGGCCCGCTCCATGGCGGTCATCATGGCGTCGAACACCGGCGCGACCACGAAGACCTGTTTTTCGGAGATGCACAGCAGGTTGTTGTCGTAGGCCCCGCCCCGGATGATCGATCGGGCGGCGCGATCGAGATCGGCCGTCTCGTCGACCACGACCGGGGGATTGCCGGGCCCGGCCACGATCGCCCGCTTGGCCTGGCGCATGGCCGCCCGGGCCACGCCGGGTCCGCCCGTCACGCACAGGAGCGCCACGTCGGGATGCTTGAAGATGGCCTCGGCCGTCTCGAGGGTGGGCTCGGTGATCAGGCAGATCAGGTTGTCGATGCCCAGGTCGCGGTCGATGGCCTCGTTGAACCGCCGCACGCCCTCGGCGGCCACGCGCCGGCCGCTGGGGTGCGGGTTGATCACGAGCGTGTTGCCCGACGCGATCATGTTGATCGCGTTGCCCGTGATCGTGGGCAACGAGTGGGTCACTGGGGTAATCGCTCCGATTACGCCGAAGGGGGCGTATTCGATGACCGCCAGGCCGTGATCGCCGCTGAACACCTCGCTGCGGAGGAACTCGACGCCGGGGGTGCGCTCGCCGAGGGTCTTGAGCTTTTCGATCTTGTGCTCGAGCCGGCCGATGCCGGTCTCCTCCATCTCCAGGGTGCCCAGCTCGACGCACTGGTCGATCGAGATCCGCCGGATGTGGTCGATGATCCGCTTGCGGTCTTCGATCGTTCGCCGCGAAAGCCGCTCGAAGGCGTCGCCGGCGGCGGCCACGGCCTCGTCGACGCGGGTGAACAGGCCGCGCCGGCCCCGGTAGGCGCCCCACGGTCCCGGCACGAGGCTTCCGTTCGCCTTGAGACGGCTGAGGACTTCTTCGACGACGTTGCGTATGAGATTCTCGCTGACTTGCATGGCTTGGGAGCCTTCCGAGATGGCGTGGTTTCCGGATGGGCCAAATCTACTCGTCGGCAGTCCGCTGCTTGGCGTACACGCAGCGGTGCTCGACGTGCACCGTGTCGACGATCCCGATGATCACCGTGTCGACGGGCAGGTCTTTTGTTTCGGGCGTGAGCCGGGCGTTCGAGCCCTGGGTGACGAGCACGAACTCGCCCTCGCCGGCCCCGACCGTGTCGACCGCCACGAGGGTGCGCCCGGTCGTCTTCAGGCAGGCGCGGGTCTCGGCGTCGATGCGGTACGGTTCGATCACGAGCAGCTTGTGGCCGACCATCGCGGCGACCTTCTGCGTCGAGACCATCGAGCCGGTGACTTTGGCAACGAACATCGCCCTAGCTCTCCAGGAGTTGCTTGGCCTGGCGGGCCACGATCAACTCTTCGTTGGTCGGGACCACCCAGATCGAAACGCGGCTTTGTTCGGCGTGGATGCGGCCTTCGCCCCGGGTCTGCTCATTGGCGCGCCGATCCAGCGCGATGCCCAGCTCCTCGAGCCCTTCGAGAACCGTGGCGCGAAAACGGGGCCGATTCTCGCCGATCCCGCCGGTAAACACGATCACGTCGGCCCCGCCCAGCTCGACCAGGTAGGCCCCCAGGTAGTGGCGCACGCTCGAGGCGAACACGTCCAGCGCCAGTTGGGCTCGGGCGTTGCCCTGCTCGGCCGCCTCGCTCACGTCGCGCAGGTCGCCGCTCGTGCCGCTGAGGCCCGCCAACCCGCCCTGCGAGGCCAGGATCGCGAGCACCTCGGCCAGCGACTTGCCGGTCCGCTCGATCACGATGGGTAGCGCATACGGATCGAAATCGCCGACGCGGTTGTTCTGGGGCAGACCGCTCTGGGCGCTCATGCCCATGCTCGTGGCCACGCTCTTGCCGCCGCGGATCGCGCAAAGCGAGCTCGATCCGCCCAGGTGGCAGGAGATGATCCGCAAATCGCCGCGCCCGAAGATCTCGGCGGTTCGCGTCGCGATGTAGCGGTGGCTCGCCCCGTGGAACCCGAACCGGCGGATGAGCCACTTTTCGGCCCACTCGTAGGGCACCGCATAATAGCGGTTGCGGTCGGGGATCGTCTGGTGAAAGCCGGTCTCGAAGGCAGCCACCAGGGGAATCTCCGGCAGGCTTTCGTGCACCAGGCGCATCGCGTTGATATAGGGCGGATTGTGCGCGGGGGCCACGCCGTTCATCGCTTCCATCGCGGCGAGCACCTCGTCGGTCACCCGCCGGACGCCGGTGATCGAGCCTCCGTGCACGGCCTTGAACCCGATCGCCGACACTTCCGAGGCGTCGCCGAGGCATCCCGACTCGGGATCGGTCAACTGGGCCAGGCATCGGCGCACCGCCTCGGCGTGGTCGGGCACGCGCCCGACCTGCTCGCGCCGGCGCCCGCCGATTTCGACCGTCGAGGGGCTTTCGGGCGAGCCGATGCGCTCGATCGCGCCGCGCGCGATCTGGCGCTCGTCGCTCATGTCGAACAAGCGGTACTTGAAGCTGGTCGACCCGAGATTGGCTACGAGCACTTTCATAGCGTCCCTCCTCCCGAAGGGGCACCGGGCGCAGCGGATCGTTCGGCCGGCCGCGGCGCGAGGTTCCTTCCTTCGTGGGCGTCTACGAGAGGAACGCGGCGATTACGCCGTCGGCCGGTCGGGGGATGATGTGGCTGGCCACGAGCTCGCCGACCTGGCCGGCGGCATTGGCGCCCGCCTCGACGGCGGCGCGCACGCTGCCCACGTCGCCGCGCACGACGGTGGTGACCAGTCCGCCGCCGATCTGCACGCGTTTGACGATCTCGACGTTGGCGGCTTTGGCCATGGCGTCGGTCGCTTCGACCAGCGCGACGAGCCCCTTGGTTTCGAGTAGTCCGATGGCGTCTTGCATCGTTGGATGATCCCTTGTGTGTGGTGTCTTCTGTTTGGAACGACGGGTGCCGATCGCGGTCGCTCAGCTCGTCGCGCCCTTGCGGCCCTTGACCATCTGCGGCAGCACGACGCCCAGGTCGTCGTGCGGCCTGGGGATGACCTGCACGCTGATCACCTCGCCGATGCGGCCCGCCGCCGCGGCTCCGGCGTCGGTCGCCGCCTTGACGGCCGCGACGTCGCCGGTGACGAACGCGCTGACCATGCCGCTGCCGACCTTGTCCCAGCCGAGGAACTCGACGTTGGCGGCCTTCATCATTGCATCGCTGGCCTCGACCAGGGTGACGAACCCCTTGGTCTCGATCATGCCCAGCGCTTCCATTGCTTTTGCCATCGTTTGCTTCTCCCGATGAGCGATAAAGCCTAAGGTTTGAACAACTCCACTTCCTCCGCGTGCTCGACGTCGGCCGCGTTGCCCTCGTCGGTGTCGAGGTGGACCTCGAGCTTGATCCCCTGGCCGACCCGCACCAGCAGGCCCTCGAACACGGTGCGACAGGGCGATTCGACCCGCAGGCTCATCCGGTCGCCCTCGGCGACGCCGTAGAACTCGGCGTCGGCCGGGCCCATGTGCACGTGGCGCTCGGCCCGGATGACGCCCCGCTTGAGCTCAACGACCCCCTGGGGGCCGACGAGCACGCAGCCCGGCGTTCCCGCCACGTTGCCGCTCTGGCGGACCGGCAGGTCGATGCCCAGCGAAATGCCGTCGGTAAAGGCCAGCTCGACCTGGCTCTCGCGCCGCGTGGGCCCCAGCACCCGCACCGAAGGGAGCATGCGCCTGCGCGGTCCCACGACCATGACCGTCTCCTCGGCCGCGTAGTAACCCTCCTGGTAGAGATCCTTGGCGGGCGTCAGGGTGCGGCCCGGACCGAACAGCGTCTCGACGTGCTCGTCGGTCAGGTGGACGTGCCGGGCCGAGATGCTGACGACCAGCTCGGGCTTCCCTTCGGGAGCGCCGACGTGGCGCAGCACGATCTCACGGACGATCTGCTCGATGAGACCTCGGTCTACGGAGGGGGCCATGCTCATGCCGCGTTTCCTGTTTATCCGTGTTCCGCCGTCGCGGCGACCAGCAGCTCGACGCCCGCCGCCACGACCTTGTCCCGCCACTCCTGCGAAATCCCGTCGTCGACGACGAGCGTGCCGACCGCCCCCAACTCGCACACGTGGGCGAGGCTCTGGTGGCCGAACTTCGTGCTGTCGGCCACCACGATGGCTTCGTCGGCGGCCTCCATCATGGCCCGCTCCGTCTCGACCAGCATCAGGTTATTGTTGAAGAACCCCTCGTCGTTCACGGCGGCCACGCTCATGATCGCCTTGCGCACCCGGAGCGATTCGAGCATCCGCACCGCGTAGGGGCCCTGGGCAACCCCCGACCGGGGACAGATGTTCCCGCCGATCAACACTAAGTCACTCCCGGCGTCGGTGACGAACAGACTGGCCACCGGCAGCGAGTTGGTCACGACGTGCAGGGGCCGCCCCACCAGAAGCCTCGCGACCTCGTAGGCCGTGCTGCCACCATCCAGCAGAACGGTCTCGCCGTCCTCGACCAGGGCCACGGTCCGCTCGGCGATGGACCGTTTCTGCTCCCATTGGAGGGGCTGCCTTGCCTCAAAATGTGGCAATTTGGGCGAGTTGCCCGCATAAAGCACCCCACCGTGGATTCGCCGGGTCGTCCCCTGCCCCTCAAGTTGCTCCAAGTCGCGGCGGATGGTCGACTCGGAGACCGACAACTCCCTGGCCAGCTCCCTCGGTGAGACGAAACGCCGGGCCCGAACCATCTCCATCAGCCGATTGCGACGTTCCTCGCCCAGCATGAATCACCACGGCCAAAGCGACTTCCCAACGATAATACCCACGATTATCGCAAGGCGCGTGACGGAAATCAATCAGGTATTGCCGCAATTGTGCAAGAATCTGGTCATTTCGCATTCAGCGATCGAGCGGTTCATCGAGAGGGCGCGTGCCGCCATCCCTCTGTGATGGTATATGGCCAGCACAACGAGCGGGTGCGTCGTCTGGCTGAGGGGTGCCTGCTGCGGCCGCCCTGCGACCGAGGGGCGCGCGTTCACTCGGCCGGTGCGGCTGTATCGCTCCCGCCTGAGCCTTGGACTTCCGAAAACACCCGGCGCGCCTGGCTTCCCAGCCGGGTCGAGATAGAATTTCAATGGGGCCCGTGCTGCCAACTCTGCCCGTTCGCAACGAGCGTCTCGCCGACGCGGGGGGGTTGTCGATTCTCGGAATCTCTTGCTCAGGGCGGTCGCGCCGTGGCGCGTGCCCGGCACCGGCCGCTCATCCGAGACCGGGCCGTCGGCTTGCAGCTTGGGGGCCGGATTGGGGGTTCGCGTGAGACCCGAAAGGTTCGACGACTGGTACGAAGCCTACCGAGTCTGCCGGGCCCGCAACCAATCGCTCGTCGCGCGAGTCGGCACCGAGACGGCCCGGATCTGGCCCAACGGCGAGTACGCCCTTCTCCACTCCGATCTGCCCGATTCGGAGCTTGACCAGCACGACGGCGACGTGCCCCCCCGCGTGCCCCGGGCCGGTGTTCCCCGCAAGCCGAGATGAATCGAGCGCCGGGCATCGCTCCCGGGCCGAGTCGTTGTGCGACGATGCGGCGACGGCGACCGGAATGCGACGCAAGTCGCGGCCGGCCCCGATCGTTTCGAGCCGGTCAGGACCGTCGAGTTTGAGGGGCCGTGGGTCGGAGTGCCCCGGGTCGGTTCTGGAAGCGAGGGCGAAACCGCCCCGCTTGCCCGTGAGCCCCGGGTCCGCTAGAGTCTTAGTTTGTGGCTTCTGCGCGGCGTGCGCAAATATCGCGGGGCAGGTTTCCAGCGTGCCTTCGGGTGGCGGGCACCTTGGAAACGTGCCCCGCGTCAGGCTACTGGGGCCACGTCGCCGAATCCTGCCGCGTTTCTGGGCTTATTTCTGCGTCAGCACACGATGAGCGATCCCTACTTTCAGCCGATGTTCGCCGACCGAATTGGGGGTGCCGAATACGGCAAGGGCACCGACATCTACAAGTTCGAGAAGATCAAGCGAGCCAAGCGCAAGGCCCTGGCCGATCATCCCGAGCGCGAGCTGATCGACTTCGGCATCGGCGAGAACGACGAGATGGCGCCGCGGGCCGTCCGGCAGGAGCTGATCAGCCAGGTGGGGCTCCCCGAGAACCGGGGCTATGCCGATAACGGGGTGGCCGAGTTCAAAGAGGCCGTGGCCCGCTTCCTGGCCAGGGAGTTCGAAGTCGAGCTCGATCCGGCGGCCGAGATCAACCATTGCATCGGCTCGAAGACGGCCCTGGCCATGCTGCCGGCCGCGTTCATCAACCCGGGCGACGTGACGCTCATGACGGTGCCGGGTTATCCCGTAGCCGGAATCCACACGAAGTACTACGGCGGCGAGGTGCACCGGCTGCCGCTGGTGGCGGAGAACGGTTTCTTTCCCGATCTGGACGCGATTCCCGCCGAGATCCGTCGGCGGGCCAAGCTCCTGGTGCTGAACTATCCGAACAGCCCCACCGGCAAGCTGGCCACGCGGGAGTTCTACGAGCGGGTGATCGATTTCGCCCGGCGCAACTCGATCGTCGTGGTGCAGGACGCCGCCCACGTCATGCTCAGCTACGAGGCGAGGCCGCTGAGTTTCCTCCAGGTGCCGGGGGCTCGCGACGTGGGGGTCGAGGTTCATTCCCTCTCGAAGGGGTGGCACATGATCGGCTGGCGGATCGGCTGGGTCTGCGGCCACGAGCGAATCGTGCGGGCCTTTGCCGACGTGAAGGACAACTGCGACTCGGGGCAGTTCATCGCCATCCAGAAGGCGGCGGCGGCCGCGCTCGACGACCCCGACATTCCCGAGCGGACCCGGCAGAAGTACCACCGCCGGCTGAAGAAGCTGGTCGACGCGCTCGGCCGGTGCGGCTTTGCCTGCCGAATGCCCGGCGGCACCTATTTCCTCTACACCCCCGGCCCCAAGGGCGTGGACGGGGGCCCCGAGTTCCCCACGGCCGAGGCGGCCAGCCAATACCTGATCGCCGAGCATTCGATCTGCACCGTCCCCTGGGACGACGCGGGTGCGTTCCTTCGGTTTTCGGTCACCTACGAGGCGGCCGACGAGGCCGCCGAAGACGAGTTGATGGAAGCCACCGAAGCCCGGCTGAAGAAGATCCGGCTGGTGTTCTAAGAAAAGCCCTCGATTTCAGGAGCACGCCCCATGGATCTCGCGGGCAAGACGGCACTCATCACCGGCGGAGGCAGCGGAATCGGCTTGGGCATCGCGCTCGGGCTGGCCCGGGAGGGATGCCGCGTGGCCATTGCGGGACGGAACGAATCGAAGCTGGCCTCGGCCGCCGCCCGGCACCCGGGTCCGCCGCCGATTCTCGCCCATCCCTGCGACGTGTCGGATCGCGACTCGGTGGCCGCCCTGTTCGCCTGGGTTCGGGCGAACCTCGGTTCGCTCGACATTCTCGTCAACAGTGCGGGCATCAACGTGGCGCGGCGGGCCATCGCCGAACTGGCGCCCGAAGATTGGGACCGGATGCTCGCGATCAACGCCACCGGGGCCTTCCACTGCATCCATGCCGCCCTGCCCGACATGCGACGGCGCCAGGGCGGGCTCATCGTGAACGTCTCCTCCATCGCCGGGAAGCGGGCGATGAAGCTCGGAGGCGCCGGCTACTGCGCGTCGAAATTCGCCATGACCGCCTTGGGCGCGACCGTCGGCCTCGAGGAGCGAGCGAACGGCATCCGCGTCACCAATGTCTATCCGGGCGAGGTCAACACGCCGATCCTGGCCGATCGCCCCACGCCGGTTCCGCCCGCTCGCCTTGCCCAGATGCTCGTCCCCGACGACATCGCGGCCATGGTGGTGGCCGTCGCCAAGCTGCCCGCCCGGGCCGTGGTGCCCGAGTTGGTCATCACCCCGCTCTACCAGGAATACGCCTAGCCCGGACGATCCGCGTGCGCGTGTCGGTCGAAACCGATGGGGCTGGGTCCGCGGCCGCGGGGTCGCGCCGACGCGGCTAGCGCGCCCTTCGCCTTCCTCGCGCGGGACGAGTTTCCATCCCGCCCATGGCCTCTTCCATCTCCATCATGTACATATCATCCATCCCTGGGCCGGTGGGCGCCTTCTTGCGCGGGGTGCGCTCCTCTTCGACGTGATAGGCCAGATAGTCCTTGAGATCCTCGAGTTCGTTCTGGACGACGAGGTTTCCGTCGGGGTCGAGCAGGAGCAGGCGTCCCGGTGCGGTCAGATCGCGGGCGCTACGATGCACGCGGTCTCCGCCCAGGATGTCGAGCACGACGACGTCCGTCTCGTGGTGGATGGTCTCCTCCTCGACCGGCTCATTTCGGCCTCTCTTGGGCGCCGGGGCGCCCGGCGCTCCGAGCTCCCCGGGCATCATGCCCGGCATCGCTTCCGCGTACATGTCTCCATACATGCCTCCCATCCCCCGCCGGGGATCTTCCTTGGCTACGGTGGCCACGAAATTGGCGAGGTGCCCGCGGTACACTCGATACTCGTTGGCGGCCCTCTTCCCGGTCTCCATTTGGAAGGTCAGCGCGATCACCTGGGCGCTCGGCTCGACGTTGACGGAGCCCGCCCTGACCGGACCGGCCACGAGGCGTGAATCGCGCGGGACGGGCACGACCTCGCTGGGCTGGCTCCACTCGGTCTCGATGTAGGGCGAACTTGCCAGATCCTTGCTGACCAGGTACTGCGGAGGCAGGTTGTAGTTCGGGTTGTAGAGAAAGGCTTTGACCCGATAGCAGTAGCGCTGGCCGGGCTCGACCTCGTAGTCGAAGAAGCGAAACAACCAGTAGTCGGGTTGCTGGGGGCCCTGTTGGCGCGTGCCGCCGTAGGGTCCGGCCCCTCCATACATGCCACCCCCGTACATTCCTCCGTACATGCCGTCGCCGGCCCCCATTTCCATATCGTACGCTTCCTCTCCCATCGGATAGCCGCCGGGCATGGCGCCCATACCGGGCATCGCGCCCATGCCAGGCATCGCGCCCATGCCGCCGCCCGGCATGCCGCCTCGTCCGGTGATGCCGGGCAAGAACGGCAACGCAGCCCCTCCCTCGGTCGTCCCGGCCTCGTCGGCCCCTTCGCCGGCGGCCGCAAACGGGAAGGGGAATCTCGGGGCTTCGGGCTCGGTCTTCTCACCGGGCGCCCCAGGTGCGCCCCGCATGCCCGGCATCCCTCGATACAACTCCGGCATGTCGATCATCAAGGGAATCTCGGGCGGGTGTGCCACCTCGGGGCCCCACGAGTCGTCGGCAAGGGGCCCCAGCGGCGCGGCCATGGGCATGTAGGCGACCGGGGCCTTGTAGATCTGGTGAACCACGTCTTGTTGCTGGCCGTACCCGGCCCCGCGAGGCCCCATCATGGCCATCAAGGCTTTACCCATGTCGATGGGCTTCCACTGCAGTTGATCGGTGGCCTCGTCGAGCCCCACTTCCGCGCGCTCGACGATGTAACCCAGATACCTGGGCACATCCATTTGCCGGGTCGGGTTGAGGGCGTCCTCGAACGTGGCCTGATAGGCTTTGAGTTGGTCGGCAATGGGGATCAGTCCCGTCAGGACCACCCACCGCCGGCCCGGCGTCGCCGCGTCGCCGGCAACGCCGGCACCCATGGGACCGCCGGGCGCCATCGCCGCGCCAGGCATGCCGGCGGCATCCATCGACTCGTACATCGCACTCCCGCCGGGCCCGCCCACCCCGAAGCGGCCGTTCCCTGCCGCGGTCCGCAGATCGCGGATGGCGTAAAGCTGGGGCGTCTCGCGGGCGCGGCGCGGCGGAAACACCGGCCGGTTGGGCAGGCTCGACCACAAGTAGGGCCCCTCGGGGATCGGGTTCTTGATATTCCTCACGAGTTCCGGGTAGTTGCGGATCGGCAGATCCGGTCCGCCCTCGATTCCCGCCTGAATGTGCTGCCGGGCTCGCTCGGCGGCCGCCTTGAGGTCTTCGGGCGAGAACGGCACGGTCTCGACGCCCACGACCGCCCGGTACAGAAACAGCAGGAGGCATAGCGCCACCGCCCCAAATATGAACTTCTCGAAGTTCTCGACGAGGAACTCCTTGATCGAATCCGCGTCGAAGCTCACTTTGGCCTTCATCGAAAGACCTCCTGCGTTATCTGGTGGAACGGGCCCCGTCGCGCCGGCGAGCCGCCGCGCCGCGGCCGCGCGTCGATCACGGGTTGGCGGGCTCCGATTGCGCCTCGGGTGCCGGAGTCTCTTGCTCCGGCGCGGCGGGCTCGGCTTCGGCCGCCGGTTCACCCGGCGCCGCCGGCTCGGGAGTCGCGGCCGGCGCCGGCTTGGCCGGCGCGGCCTCCTCGGGCGCCGGCTTGGGGGGCGCGGCCGGCGCCGGTTCGACCGGCGCGGCCTCCTCGGGCGCCGGCTTGGCCGGAGCGGCCCCGGGCTCTGCGGTGCCTTCGCCCTCCAGATCCTCGAAGCTCGGGGGATTGTACAGGTAAATGATCCCGAGGAGTTCGATGTTCATTTCGTAAGTGTTGTAATCGCCCTGTTGGGTGCGGGCGCCGGCGCCGCCGTACTCCTCCATGCCCGCTCCCCCGTAGGAATCCATGCCGCCCGGCATACCCATGCCGCCCGGCATGCCCATTCCCATATCCATTCCGCCGCCCATGCCCATCTCGCCTTCGGCGCCGCCCATCATCCCTCGGCTGCCGCCGATCAATCTGGCCAGATCGAGGGTGCCCTTTTCGGGATTCAGGGCAACGCGACGAACGACGACGGGCATTTCCGAATTCGCGCAATTGACCAGCAGCCGGGGAATCCGACGCTGATCGACCGCCAGCAGCATGCGGACGGGCATCATCTTGAATTCCCTGAACGGTTGGGGATCGTCGGCCTTCAGCGGCTTCCCATCGAGGTCGACATAGCGATAGTCGAGCAGGCGGGCTCTTTGTCGCTCTTCGATCGAGGCGCCGGCCGCGGCGCCGGCCCCCATGCCGGGCATCCCCATGCCCGCTTCTTCCATCCCCATGCCCATTTCGCCGTCCATGTACATGGGGTCCATTCCCTCGGCCCCCATCCCGTAGCCGCCGCGCGCCTGCGTCGGCGCGAAGAACTTCGAGGCATCCTGGCCGATCTGGAGGATTCGGATTCGCTTGACGGCCGCGTTGTATTGGCTCGTCGCACCCTCGTTGGTGCGCCGGATGATCCGCAACAGGGCCCCGTAGACCCAGAGGTCCTCCTGGGCCGTGCGCACTTCGAGCGTGCTCGGGATCGCCGTCCATTGGAACCGCGAGGCGATGGCGTTCATGTTGTTCCGGTCCCAGTCGACGATTCCGATCAAACCGTCGGCCTGAGCCCCGCCCGCCTGCCCCATGCCCGTGTAGCCGGCGTCGGGCATCATGTCGTAACTCTCGGTCTCATAGCCTCCCCCCATGGCGCCGCGGGTGGTCGACAGCCTCTCGAAGGGATTCTCCTTGACGGGCTTGCCCTCCTCATCCCGCACGATCTCTCCGGTCTTGTCGCGCTTGGGTTTCAGCCGCAGATCGACGATGTCGACCAACTGGGGAAGATGGTTCCGGATGAAATACCAGTAGTATTCGCGAAGCGGCCTGGGAAACTCCCGGTCGGGCCCCACGGCGGCGAACTGGGCGGCGTATCGCCCCAACTCGGCGGGCCAGCGGTTCCTTTCCTTCTGATCCTTGTACAGTTCCTGCCAGGCCTCGAACACGCTCTTCTTCAGCTTGGCGTGCTCGACCTCGATCTCCTCGATGTCGGTCTGATTGGGGTGGGCGCCACCCGACGGAATCGCCGTGACCGACTTGTGCTGGTTGTTCAACTCGTCGACGCGCTCGTTGATTCGACCCGCCAGCCCCGACGAGGCGGTCCACCAGACGACTGCCGCCACAACGACCACGGTGCCCGAAAGCACCCAGAAATGATGCTTCTTCAACACCGCAAGGCCGACCTTGATCTGATTCATCGCTCGACTCCTACCTGGCTTTCGCCATGGGATGGATTTCCTAGGTCAAGTCGTCGCCGGCCGGTTCCGCCTGTTCGGCCTCTCCGGCGGCTTCATCTTCCTGGCGCTCGGTCGGCAGAGCGGGCTGCCAAACGAATTGCACGATGAAGTCGAACCGCTTGACGTCGAATGCCAGGGGCTCCTCTTCTTCCTTGTCGGTCTTGGCGCCCGGGGTGCGGGTCCGCCGGCCGAAGCCCGTGGCCATTCCGGGCGATTCCATTCCGGGCATTCCGGCATCGCCCATGTAGCCCATCGTTTCCTCCATACCGCCGTATCCGCCGCCCATCCCCTGCGCGCCGCGCGCGTTCGGATTGGGGATTTTCGCGGGCCGAGGCTGGCCGGGGTTGTACAAGACGGGGAAGCCGATCCCCAATTCTTTCAAGGAGATCGACTCGAGGCTCTCCTCCTCATCCTGACCGCCTGCCCTGGGCAAGATGACCGATTCGCTTTCGAGGCTGCGGATCAGGGTCTCGCGCACGAACTGGGCGCCTTGCACGAACAGCGCGCCGCCCAGTTCGGGCGTGTCGCTGTTGTGGAAGTGATGGCCCTGCAACGTGATCACGTAACCCGGGCCCGAGGGGGAGGCGGCAGCCGCCTCGTCGCTTGCCTCGGCGCCGGCCTCGGCGCCGGGCGACGTCTCGCGCCCGTACTTCTCGTAGACCGCGGTGTACCAATCCTGGAGATTCTCGACCTTGTCGCACCGAAGCGACGTGAGGTGCAACTGGTTTCGCAGCCAGATTTCCTTGGGAGGCTCTTCCCCCGGGGGGTCGCTCGGCAAGCAGGCCAGAACCGCCTTGAGCAGCTCGAGCCATTGGATGCGCCCCTCGACGTTGCCGACGAGGTTCATGCCGATGTTGTCGGTCTCGGAGAAGGCCGCCTCCGCGCTGCTCTGCGCCTGCTTCAGGGTGCTCGATTCCGACACCGCCGAGGACGCCGCCTGAACCGGTTCGGCAAACCGGTTCTCGGCCACGGTGCCCAGGGCCCGGGACAGGCCGGCAAGACCGAGCGTGAACGACAGGAGCAGCACGGCGGCCGCGGCAACCACCCAAGGTTTCTTCTGGCGCAGGAGCCGGTCTTTGACGATCTCGGCGGGCAGCAGGTTCGTCCGAAGCGAACCCAGCTCGAGCGCTTGAAGGGCCAGCCCATAGGACGGCCCGAACGCCAGCAGGTTCTCTTTGAATGCCGGGGCGTTGACCACCTCGGGCCCGGTCAAGGCATGGAACGCGTCGAGCTTGAGCACGTCGTACCCGAGGTTCTGCGACAGGAAGCGCCGCAGGCCGGGCAGCTTCATCGCGTTGCCCAAGGGAACGATCTTGCCGATGACGGCCGCCCGGTCGACGCTCGTGAAATAGGTGATCGACCGCTGGATCTCGGTGAGCAGGTCGTTGAAGACCGGACGCATCGCCTGGTACACGGCCTTGGGATTCTTGGCCGAGGCCGCGTTCCGCTTGATGTGCTCGGCCTTGGCGAAGGTCTCCTTGAGCTCCTTGGTCAAAGCCCGGGTGAAGTGGTTGCCGCCGATGGGAACGCTTCGCTGCCAGACGCGGTAACCGTTCGTGACGACCAGATCCGTGGCGTCGGTCCCCATCGACAAGATGATGTACGAGGGCGGGGGGTCTTCGGGATCGTAGTCTTCGACGGGAGGCAACTCGTGAAGCTGGTCGAAGACCAGAAAGTTGTACAACGCCAGGGGCGTCAGTTGCACGAAGTCGACCTCGACCCCCGCCGCCCGAAACGGCTCCAAGGCCCGAAACACCTGGTCGCGCTTGATGGCGAACAGGCCGACCTCGGCCTCGAGGACGAAACCTTCTTCCTCCATGCCCCCGCCCATCCTCTGGTAATCCCAGATGACGTCGTTGAGATCGAAGGGGATCTGCTGCCTCGCTTCGTACTGGACGATGTCGGGAATTCGCTTGCTTTCGACGGGCGGCAGCTTGATGAATCGCGCCAAGCCGCTCTGCCCCGAAACCGAAATCGCCACGCGGTCGCCGCGAAGGTTGTTGCGCGACTGGAACTGCTTCAGCGCCTCGGCGACCAGTTCCGCGGGCTCGGCCCCCGGCTGGGTGAGGATCTTCGGATACTCGATGTAGTCGAACGCTTCGGCGACGACCTGACCGTCCGCGTCGCCCGGCCGACAACGGACGGCCTTGAGCGACGCATTGCCGATGTCAACGCCCCATACAGAATTCGACTTGGCCATGCTGAGGTTTCCCTATCAATTCCGGGCGGAATGGCACGCGGGAGCCATCCCTTGTGGCGTCCAAAAAAGCGGCAGGCCGGACGGGGGCCTATTATGAGACATCAACGACGAGAATGCCAGACGATAAGCCTCTGCGATTTCAGTTTATCGCCCGATCAGGGCTTGTGTCAACAAAATCCCCCCCGAGAGCGGAGCGGGGCACGGATCGCTACGGATCGAGCGGCTCGCCTCCCGAACCACGTGCCGCGCGGCGGAAGCCATCGATTCGACGCCCACATTCCGCCGCGAGTTCCACGATTTCGGCGGTTTTTCTCGATGGCGGACCCGACGAGTTGGCCGTCCGACGCCCCGCTGCGACCGCCATCGCTCGACTTCGCCGGCCACAGCGGCTATGGTAGACGTTGCCCGCCCGGCCCCGAAATCGCGGGAGACGGCGGCCCGATCAAGCCGACTTGGACGGTGCAAATCGTTTGCTGGTATGAAGTTCAACAAGGTCTTCCTGCTCCTGCCCTGCCAGACTCTCGAGGGCTACGCGCTCGAACGCCAGGCCGGGCACGCCGACGCGTTGCTCGCGGCCTGGTCGGCGCTGTACCATCCTGCGCTGCTGGCCGCGGTTGAGGCACTGCCTCGATGGGCCACGGCCCAAGACCCTCCCAAGGACCCCGCCAGCAGCCTAATCGTCGTACTTCCGGCATGCGACGAGATCGTGAGCGCCGACTGGCTCGAACAGGCTGCCGCCAGCGATTCGCGCCTGATCCGTGGCCCCCATCCGCGGCAGGCCCTGGTCGAGGCGGCCCTCGGGCAACTCGACGATGCCCCGGTCGACGTCGCCCCCGATCTGGCCGCCGATTTCTTCGCGCTGGGGTACGGCCACCTCCAGATCGAGGTGCTCACGCGCGACGCCGGCTACCAGATGGGTGGCGACGTCAACTACTACGACGAGCAGTATTACGGCTACGGATACCAGTTCGACCGCGACCTGTTCGAGCGCGACGCCGTGGCCGCGGCCGCGGCCGCCTGCCAGGGCGACCGCGAAAAGGCCGACGAACACTTGCAGTCGGCCCTGGTCCGGCTCACCGACGCGCGGCGCAATCTTCCCTACACCTACTCGACCGACGTCGATCCCCACCTGCTCGACTTGACCCTGGTGGCGCCGACCACGATCGGGCAGGCGCTGCGCGACGAGTTGTCGAAGCCGGTGCCCACGAACTTGCTGGTCGCCGGCGAGGTCGTCGAATTGATCGCGCGACGGGAGCCCCAGACCCTCGCCGTGCTCAAGGCGTCGCTCGAACAAGGCAAGACCGTCTTGATTGGGGGCGGCTTTTCCGAGCTTCCCCTGCCGCTGCTCACCCCCGAGGCGATTCTCGACGATCTCCAGCGCGGGCTCGAAGCCTATCGGCGGTGTCTGGGCGTGGTTCCCACGATCTACGGGCGCCGCCGCATGGGGCTGTGGCCCGTGCTGCCCCAGGTGCTTCGCAAGCTCGGCTTCGCCGGGGCCGTGCATTTCACGCTCGACGACGGCCGCTTTCCCACCAGCAGCAAGCCCAAGATCTGGTGGGTGGGAATCGACGGCACCGAACTGGAGGCCCTGGCCCAACTGCCCGCCGACGCCGCCAAGCCGGCCACGTTCCTCAATTTCGCCGGCAAGATCAGCAACACCTCGTATCACGAGGCCAACGCCACCGCCGTGCTGGCCCATTGGCCGGGACAGGTCTGCCCGTGGTACCGCGACATCCAGCGACTCGCCGTGCGCAGCCCGGTCTTGGGCGAGTTCCGCACCCTGACCGAGTACCTGGAACAGAGCCAGTCGATCAGCCAGTGGGCCCGGTCGGGCCCCGACGAATACCGCTCGCCGTTCCTCAAAGAGGCCGTCGCACACGCCGAGATCGACCCGATCACCCGTTGGGTCGACGACTACCGGCGGCAAGCGGCCGCCGACGCCGTCGACGCGCTCGACGTCCTGGCCGATCTCGTCGGCGGCGAGACCGCCCGCTCGAGCCGCGACGACTGGCGCCGCGCCATCGCCGCGGCGCGCCAGGCCAAGGACGCCCCGTCGGCCCCTTCGCTCGACGCGCGCCTGAAGACGCGGCTTGGCGAGGCCACCGATCGGGTCGTGCGTCTTCTGGCGTCGACCGACGCGGCCCGGCCGTCGGGCTGCCTGGTCGTCAATCCTTGGAGCTTCCCTCAGAACGCCCTGATCGACGTATCGCCGCTCGAGCGGGTTCCCGACGTGGGCGGCCCGGTGCGGGCGGCCGGCGAGTCGTCGGGCCGCAAACAGGCCGTGGTCGAGGTGCCCGCCCTGGGATTCGCCTGGGTCGGGCCCGGCCAAGGCGCCTCGCCCGCCCCGCCGAAGTCGCGATGGTGGAAGCGAAAAAAAAGTGAAGAACCGCCCCTGGCCGAGGGCAACGTCGTGCGGAACGACCACTTCGAGGCGACGATCCACCCCATCACGGGCGCCATCCAGTCGATCGGCGACTACGTCACCCGGGGCAACCGGCTGGCCCAGCAAATCGCCTTCCGACAGCCGGACGTGTCGCGGTCGCGTGACGACGACGACGTCGAGACCGACTACTCGATTATGGCGGCCGACCAGATCGCCGTGACCTCGCCCGGCCCCGTCGTCGGCGAGATCGTCGTGCGCGGCCGGCTGATGGGCCGCGACGGGAATCGCCTGGCCCGATTCACGCAGACCTGCCGGTCGCGGCGGGGAAGCCCGGTGCTCGAACTCCAAATCGACCTGGACATCGACCGCCAGCCCGGCGCCAACCCGTGGGATTCGTACTATGCGGCCCGGTTCGCCTGGGGCGACGCGGCAGCCGACCTGTACCGGAGCGTGAGCCTGACGAACCGCCCCACCGAACGGGAACTCATCGAGGCGCCTCATTTCGTCGACGTGGTTTCGGGCGAGAAGCGCATCACGATTCTCTGCGGGGGGCTGCCTTACCACCGCCGGTTCGGACTGCGCAAGCTCGACACGTTGCTGGTCGTGCGCGGCGAGACGGCCCGAACGTTCCGATTGGGGATCGGCGTCAATCTGACCCATCCCCTGCCCGCCGCGATGGCATTCCTGGCCCCCGATCCGCTGGTGTCGCCGGCGTCGCCGCCTCGCAGCGGTCGGTCGGGCTGGCTGTTTCACGTCGATGCGCGAAACGTCGTCGCCACGCGATGGGAGCCACGCTGGTCGGAAGGCAGCGCGAGCGGTTTTCGCGTTCGGCTTCTGGAGACCGAGGGGCGAGCCGGCCGCGTCGGGCTCCGCTCGTTCCGCAAGCTCGCCGCCGCCCGCAAAGTCGACTTCCGAGGCGAGCGTCCGAGCGACTTGCCCGTCGAGGGCGACAAGATCACCGTCAGCCTCGGCGCCCACGAATGGGTGCAGATCGAGGCCGACTTCGCGCGCTAACGGCGCGCTCACCAAGAAGGGGAACACGTTGCGGCGGGCACCATCCGTGTGTTGTCGGCCGGTTACGGCTGCACGGAGTGTGCCGACTACCTTGGCGCGAAACAGGCCATTACGGAGCGCGCCCTCACCGACCACCCACCATCCACGAATCGCGAACCACTGCTGCCCGTGATCGTAACCATCGACGGACCGGCCGGCGCCGGCAAGAGCACCGTGGCTCGGGCGCTCGCCCGACGACTGGGATTTAGCCACCTCGATACGGGGGCCATGTATCGGGCGGTGGCCTTGGCGGGATTGCGCCGGGGCATCGACTGGCACGAAGGCGACGCCTTGGCGTGGCTGGCCGAACGGCTGGCCATCGAGTTTCGCGGCGATCGGGTGCTGCTCGACGGCGACGACGTGACCGAGGCGATCCGCACCTCCGAGGTGACCGCCGTGACGCGGCACGCCGCCGACCATCCCCTGGTGCGAGAGCAGATGGTGCGCCTGCAACGCGATTTCGCCGCGGGCCGCGACGTCGTGACCGAGGGGCGCGATCAGGGCTCGGTCGCCTTTCCCGACGCCGAGTGCAAGATCTTCCTGACCGCCAGCCCCGCCGAGCGGGCCCGCCGCCGCCAACGCGACCTCGAGGCCCAGGGCGAGTCGCGATCGACCGACGCGGTGCTCGCCGCGCTCGATCGGCGCGACCGCCAGGATGCCGCCCGGCCGGTGGGCCCCCTGGTCCGCCCCGTCGACGCCATCGAGGTCGACACGAGCGGCATGACCTTCGACGAGGTCGTCGATCGGCTCGAGTCGCTGGTCCGCCGGCGTCGGGGCAGTGTCGAGGAGAGTCGTCGTTCGTGACTTCTTGATTTCCTGTGGGGCACGTCTCCAACGTGCCTCTTTGGGTTGCAGGCACGTTGGAGACGTGCCCCACGTTGGGAGTTTTTCGTGGCAGGAAGAGACAAGAGCGATCGAAGCGAGCCGTCGCGGGCGAACCGTCTCTGGTATCAGTTCTTGAAGGCGCTGTTGCGGGTCGCGTGGGCCCTCGTGTACGGCGTGCGTTACACGGGCCGCGCGAACGTGCCGGCCGACGGCGCGGTGCTGGTCGTGTCGAACCATCAGAGCCATTTCGATCCGCCGCTGGTCGGGGCGGGCTTCCCTCGACGCATGAGCTATCTGGCCCGATCGAGCCTCTTCGAATTCGGCCCGTTCGCGTGGCTGATCCGTTCGGTGGGAGCGATTCCGATCGACCGGGAAGGGTCGGGGTTGGGGGGGATCAAGGAGACGCTGCGGAGGCTCAAGCGGGGCGACGCGGTGCTCATGTTTCCCGAGGGCACCCGATCGCCCGACGGCGAGTTGGGCCCCTTTCGGCCGGGGTTCACCACGGTGGCCGCGCGCAGCCGCGCGGCGATCCTGCCCGTGGCGATCGAGGGGGCGTTCGACGCGTGGCCCCGATGGCGGCGTCTGCCGCGGCTGGGCGTGATCCACGTGCACTACGGCGTTCCGATTCCGCCCGAGGAAGTTGGCCGCCTCGGCGAGGACGCGCTGGCGGCCGAAGTGCGCAAGCGGATCGAGCAGTGCCAGGCGATTCTGCGCGAGCGCCCCGACTTCACCAACCGGCGCTCGCGCCCGACCTGGCGCAAGCCGTGCGGGGCGGCAAACGATTCCACGACGGCCTGACCCAAGTTTTTAACCCATTGCACTGCGGAGTTCCCATCATGACACGACCGAAAACCTGCGGAAATGCCCTCTTCGCGCTGGCCGCCCTGATTTCGCTGTCGGCGATGGCTCGGGCCGCCGAGACCGGTAAGACCGAAAACCGTTGGGAGCCGAAGATCCGCCAATTCGAGGAGCAAGACCAGGTGAAGATGCCTCCGGCCGACGGCATCCTTTTCGTCGGCAGCTCGAGCATCGTGGGCTGGGACGTCGCGCGGTGGTTCCCCGATCTGCCGGTCATCAATCGGGGGTTCGGGGGCTCCCAGATCGCCGACTCGGTCCACTTTGCCGAC